>Ga0153917_1000130_pt1 | contig 73289 bp, 67 predicted proteins | sample TSFL001MetaG_FD_104695 | JGI IMG/M metagenome (GOLD analysis project Ga0153917, IMG submission 104695) | Attine ant fungus gardens microbial communities from Florida, USA - TSFL001 MetaG | ecosystem: Host-associated > Fungi > Mycelium > Unclassified | place: USA: Florida, Paynes Creek Historic...
CTCTACGGTGCGGCGGCGGCGCTCGTCGCGGCTGCCGAAGGCGGGCGGCTGTTCTGGCCGCCGGCGCAGTTCGATTTTGATCGCCATCCCGATGCCCAACAGCATGTCGCCGAGGAAGGCGCGCTCATTCCCAGCGGCCTGATCTGGGCGGACCGCCTCACCGGGCGAAGCGCCCGCCTTCTCGCCGAGCTTTCGGACGAGGCGGTGGCCGTCGTGCCCGTGCATGCGGCTTTTCTTGCCGACGGCGATGCCGTGTCGCGGCTTGCCGCAGCGGGCGCGAAAGACAGGACCGTCCGTCTGGAGGAGAACCGCTTCCTCGATGCCGACGGCCGCGTGATCGGCTGGCGGGACCGGTTCGGCCGGGTGCTTCCCGCCGAGCCGGCCGCCGTCGCGCCGTCCAGCCTCGTCCTCGCCCTTGCGGGGCCGGTGGAACAGTTTCTCGAAACCTGCCCGGCGCCGCTTGCCGCGCTGGCGGATGCCATCGATGCCGAGGCGCCGGGGGCCACGCTGCGTTTCCTCGATCCGCGCGACCTGCCGGCCGATCCGCTCGCCGGAGTCGACGGTGTGTTGCTTCCCGGCGGATCGCAGATGTCGGCGGTGGCGGGGCAGATCGCGCTCGCCCGCGCCGCGCGGGCAGGCGGGACCCCGATCGCGGGCCTCTGCCTCGGCATGCAGAGCATGTCGACAGCGGTCGCCCGCGAGCTTTCCGGCTGGGAGGATACGGACATGGCGGAGGCGGCTCCCGCCGCCGCCCGTCACAGTTTCATCCGCATCGAGACAGGCGAATACAGGCTCGGCCGGCGCATCACCCGGTCCATGCCGGGCAGCCGCCTTCGGCAGCTTCTCGGGGCCGAGAGCGAAATCGCCTGCAATCACCGCTACAGGCTGGCCCCCGCCCTGCATGAAGGGCTGGCAAGCCGGGGCGTGCTGGTAAGCGCGCTCGGGGGCGGGCCGGGCCAGGACATCGCCGACGCGATCGAGGCGACGGACGGCTTCTACATGGGCATGCAGGGGCATCCCGAGCTTTCGTCCCGCCCGGGGCATCCGCACCCGCTTCTTCGCGCCTTCGTGGCCGAAGCCGCAAGAACCGCCCGCGCCCGTCGGGCCTGACAGGAGAGAACCATGGATCTTGAACTCAGCCGCCGCACCGCCCTCGTGCTCGGTGCTTCGGGCGGCCTTGGCCGGGCCATCGCGGAAAGCCTCGCCGCCGAAGGCGCCAATGTCATTCTCGGCGGCCGTTCCGCCGAACGGCTGGAGCCGGTGCGCTCGGCCATTGCGGCGTCCGCATCGGGCCGCATCTCCACGCTCGTTACGGACCTTGCCGATCCGGCGGCCGTGGAGCAGGCGATTGCCGAGCTGCAGGCCGGCGACAGGCCCGACATCCTCGTGCTCAACGGTGGCGGCCCCGCGCCGGGCGCTATGGCCGCGCTGGATGCGGACAGTCTCGTCCCGCAGTTCCGCGCCATGGTCGAGGCGCCGATCCGCATCGCCACTGCCCTTCTGCCGCATATGCGCGAGCAGCGCTTCGGCCGCATTCTTGTGCTCCTGTCTTCCGGTGTCGTGCAGCCGATCCCCAATCTCGGCCTGTCCAACACGCTGCGCCTTTCCCTCGTCGGCTGGGCGAAGACGCTCGCCGCCGAAGTGGCGGCCGACGGCGTGACGGTCAACGGCCTCATTCCCGGCCGCATCCATACCGACCGCGTCGACCAGCTGGATGCCGCCGCCGCCAAGCGGACCGGCAAGACGGCGGACGAGGTCGCCGCCGCCTCCCGCGCAACGATCCCGATGGGGCGCTACGGCGCGCCGCGCGAATTCGCCGATGCGGCGTGCTTCCTCTGCTCGGGGCGTGCGGGCTACATCACCGGGACGAGCCTGCGCGTCGACGGCGGCATGCTGCGCAATATCTGAGGCAGAAAACCATGAGCGACTATGTCATCGACCCGCCCCCGGTGGTGAGCCTGCCCGTTGCCGGCTCCACGGCACACTTTCCCGTGCGGCGCATCTTCTGCGTCGGGCGCAACTATGCCGACCATGCCCGCGAAATGGGTCATGATCCCGACCGCGAGCCGCCCTTCTTCTTCGACAAGCCGGCGGACGCCCTGATCGTGGGAGAAGCGGACATTCCCTATCCGAGTTGCACCGGGCAGTTGGAGCACGAAGCGGAACTGGTGGCGGCGCTCGGCAGCGGCGGACGCAATATCGATGCGGCCGCGGCGCTGGACCGCGTGTGGGGTTATGCGATCGGCAACGACCTCACCCGGCGTGACATCCAGGCCGAGGCCAAGAAGCTCGGCCGCCCCTGGACGATGGCCAAGGGGTTCGATGGCTCCGCCGTTTGCGGCCCTATCCACCCTGTTGCGCGCATCGGTCATCCGGCGAGCGGAGACATCCGTCTGCACGTCAATGGAATGCTGCGCCAGTCCGGCGATATTTCACAGATGATCTGGACCCTGCCGGAGATCATCGCCGCGCTTTCCCGCCTGGTCGAACTGAAGGCCGGCGATCTCGTCTATACGGGAACGCCATCCGGAGTGGGGCGCCTCGTTCCGGGAGACGTCGTGGAAATCACGATCGCGGGGCTCGGCGGGCTGCGCAATCGGGTTGTAGCGTGACACGGCCGAGCAGCGCGTGAAGGCGTTCATTGATAGGCCCACATCGTTTCGACCGTCTCGCGCTTCGCCAGCGCTGGCTTGGCGTTCATGGTCGTGCAACTCTCCTAGATACCCGTCCCCTGCAGGTGTCTCCCTGTAACGGTGCCCCCATCCAAGGCGCGGGCGATGTAATTTCCGATCAGGGGAGCAATCCAGCGAAAATCAGGAACTCGTCTTTCGTCGCGGCACATCCTTCGGGTAAAATCGGTCCCGCACCTTTATGGAGATGATTTTTTGAGACCTGATAAAATGCGTTCCGTTCTTTCTTCCGCTCTTGTTTGTGTCGCCGCCACTTCGGCATTTGCCCAGGCACCGGAACCGGTTTCGGACGATATGCCGCCCAATCGGTGCGAGGAGTTCCTGAAGGGAATCGATGTTCTCAAGCCCGGTGAAGGCTTCGCCGTAAGGGAAATACCGGATGGCTGCATCGTTTCGAACAGCGTCTATCAGGCCATGAGCATGATGGGTTGGAAGACGGACCGGCTCGTCATCGAACTCGACCGATTGCAGGATTATTTGTCCGACGCGCCCGACCTGAGCGGCAGTCCGCCGCAATGGGGACGCATCGTGGTCGATGGCGCTCGCCTGGCGCTGCAAACCAGCAGCAAGATGTCGAACTATATCAGTTCCGTCCAGCAATGGCCGCTGGATTTCGCTGCGTCCTATCGCTTCAATGCACAGACTGGCTACCTGCACATACAGAATGCGGAGATCAGCAGCACCAAACTCGGCAAGGTTTCCTTCTCGGCTGAAATCAATGTGCCGGTCGGCTCGTCGGTTGCCACGCTCGCAGCCAATCCCACGGCAATGCTCACGCATCTGCGCTTGCGCCTGGATAATCAGGGCCTGTGGGAAAGCGTGGCCCTGCCAACCCTCGCCAATTATGCAGCACAACCGTCTGAAACCGGCGAGAGCGATCCGGAAGTCGATATCGCGCGTCTGCGCGATATCGCGGGAAAAGCCGTGGAGGCGCTGCCGGACAGCCAGATCGATGCCGGCTCCAGGAAAGCGCTGCTTCGTTTCGTGCAGGATATGCCAAACCCGACCGGCTTCTTCACGATGGATGTCCATTTCGACACGCCGCTGCCTCTTGAGCTTGGCGATCTGGAGCCGCAGAAGCTTGCGCAGCGTGCGCTTGCCGGCACGACAATGAGCGTCAGCTATACCGCCCGCTGATCGACACGCGGTGAAGCAAAAAATGTGGTTGAGAAGACGCTCACCGGCGGTTTACCAAATCCCTGCAGTATGACCTTGTTTTGAAGCGGGGAGTGGGGAATTGGCTGCTCTGGTCGTCCAGATATGAGCTACGAAAGCGTTATCGCGCTTCTGAATCCGGCAATGTCTGCAATATACTGCATGTCATTGCTCGTGCTGTGGCGGCGTCAGCGCCAGCTCGACTACATCGCCATTTTTGCTCTTGCATATGCGGTGAGGGTTTTGTGCTTTGGCGCACTCTATTTCGCCTTTTCCGAGCAGGCACCAGTTTTGCGGCAGGTTGCGAATGCGCTGATCCTGTTGTCGATGATGCTGCTGTCCATCGCGCTTTCCCGGCGTTATGCGCAAGCGCCCTGGTACGGCGCGTTGACTCTCATCGGGGCGGTGACGCTTGCCGTGCTGTACTTCTTCCTGTTCGTAGAGCCGAACCTGCAGGCCAGGGCTGTCATTCTCAATTGGGGAGCAGCGGCGATTTGCCTTTTGATGCTGGTCGATGTTGCCAGGCGGCCTGCGCGGACGCCGGTCGAGCAACTGCTTTTTGGCCTCGTTTCTGTTTCCTGCCTGATTTTCCTTTCACGGCCTTTTGCGTTTCAGATTCCCGGCATTGCGAGCCTGGAGGTTGAGAGCACATACTGGCTGATCGTGTCGATTTCGGATGCACTCATTTGCTCCACCTTGGGGGTCGCGATTTTCGCGATCATCGCTGTCGATGTCATGGATGGAATTCGGGCTGAAGCGGAGACCGATGCGTTGTCCGGGCTGTTCAATCGTCGAGGTTTTGAACTTCGCGCGCGTGATGCGCTTGCGCGGCAAACGACCCAGACGAAGGTCGCGCTGATCCTCGGCGACCTGGACCATTTTAAGGTCATCAACGACCGGTTCGGGCATGGAAGTGGCGATCGGGTTATCCAGTCCTTCGCCAAGACCCTCAAAGCGAAAGCTCCCGAGGGAGCGATCATAGGGCGCCATGGCGGCGAGGAGTTCGTGATACTGCTCCCGTCGGTGCAAGCCGCCGCCGCGCATGATTTCGCCGAGACCGTTCGGTCCAGTTTCAAGGACGGGGCGCTTGACATGCTCCCGGACGGGCATGGCGCGACGTCGAGTTTCGGAGTTGCCATTGCGGCAACTGGCGAGGATCTGGTCGATCTATTGAACCGCGCCGATCGAGCGCTGTACCGAGCGAAGGCGGAAGGACGGGACTGCGTCCGGCTCGCTTGAAGGTGACCGCGCGCCGGACGGCTTCGACCTCTGTCTGCATGGCCTCGTCGTCATCGATGAAGGCCAGGAAGGGCGGTCCCTCGGATCACGCCGGGGACCGAAAAAGCCGTGATCGGCGTGGAGGCGAGGATTTCGGTGCTGGAGATTGTCCGCCTCGGCGAGTACACCGGTGAAGCCCCGCTCGACGCGTCGTCGAATGGACCGTCTCGAATGCAGGAAACGACAAGATGCCACCCGACATCAGGCTACCGGAAAACGACCTGGCTGCTTTGGCGACGGACTTTCTACTCTCCCATGGCCTCAATGCGCCACAGGCCCATTGTCTGGCGGGGATTCTCGTGGCTTCCCAGCGCGATGGCAGCTTGTCTCACGGCCTGCAGCGCTTGCCGGGAACGCTGGACACGATGATGCATCCGCGTTTCAACAAGCATGCCGACCCCGCCCCGGAGAGCGTTTCTCCGGCGGTTGTTCGGATCGATGCTCAATTCGGCTTTTCGTGCCTGGCTGCCGAAAGAGGGATCAAGGTCTTGATCGAAAAGGCCGGCAAGGTCGGAATTGGTTTGCTTGCCGTCACGAACGGATTCCATTCGACAGCCTTGTGGCCGCTGGTCGAGCGGGTCGCCGAGGCCGGTCTCGTCGGCCTTTCGATGAACCCCACCCACGCCTGGGTCGCGCCGGCAGGCGGGACGAAAGGACTGTTGGGCACCAATCCGCTGGCCTTCGCCTGGCCGCGAAAGGGCAGGCCGCCTTATGTTTTCGATTTCGCGACCTCTGCCGCGTCCCGTGCCGATATTGCCATGCACCGCAACGCCGGCAAGGAGATTCCCGATAGCTGGGGCGTGAACCTGCTGGGTGAGCCCACGACCGATCCGGCCGAGGTTCTGGCGGGGGCGATGCTTCCCTTCGGCGGTCACAAGGGATCGGCAATCGCAACCATGATTGAGCTGATGGCCGGTCCCCTGATCGGTGATCGCACGAGCCGCCAATCGCAACATTTCGATCAGGGTGCCAATGCCGCGCCTTGTCATGGCGAGCTGCTGCTGGCCTTTTCGCCGGATATCATCGGCGGCGCTGCCGTTGATGAAGGCGCGGAATCCCTGTTTTCCGGCTTTTCCGACCAGAATGCGCGCCTGCCGGGCGATCGGCGTTATCGCATGCGAGAGGTGAGCGACCGGGAAGGCATCGCGGTTTCCGCGGTCCTTCTTGAACGTATCCGCGACTTGATCGAGAGGTGAACGATCGCGGTTGGTGTATCGCACCGAATGACAGCGCCCCGTTCGCAGCAAGATGCGCGATCTTGTGCCGACTTTGATGCAAGGCGTGCCAGCCACGAAAGCTGATATCGAACGCAGGATCGAAGTGGCATTCGACAGCCGCACCGAAACGGGACGGTGCAGGCGGTTCGCTGATTGATCGATGAGGGTCAGCCGAACAGCGTGGCAACAGTTGCCATGGCTGTGTGGATGGCTCGCTCCGCCGCAACGGGATCGTCCGGCAGCTCCAGTTCCGCCAGTTCGATTCCCGCGATTTGCGATGCCGGGATCGTGGCGAGAATGGCCTGCAATTCGTCGGGTAAAAAGCCACCTTCAATTCGATAGGCTGCAGGAACAAAGCCGGGTTCAAGGACATCCCAGTCGATGTGGACCCAGACCGGGCTGCTCCCGATCCGTCTGGCGATATCGGCGCCGATGGCCTCGGTGGGCGAAATGACCTGTATCCCCGCCGTTTGAAGCAGGGCGGCCTCCGAAGGATCGATATCGCGCGCTCCGATCAGGAGCGTGCGTTCGGGCGCCACACCGCCACCATGCCCGGTGTTCCAGATGCCGCTCGCCCCTGAGAGAGCCATTCCACCGAGATAGCCGGATGCCGTCGTCTCAGGGGTGTTGAAATCACCATGCGCGTCGATCCAGAGCACCGCAAGGTTATCGAGCTGGCGCGTCGCGGCCGGCAGCGTCGCCAGGCTCGCCGAGCATGTGTTCGCAATAACGAGCGGCAGCCGCTTGGCCGACAGGCTCTGCTCGACGGCATGAGCAAGCTCATGCAGCGTCTGTCCTGCTCCTTCAAGGGCCCGGTCCCAATTGTCGATGCACGGCGGCGCCGGGTTGCCGAGCGTCGTCATCGGCAATGTGTGTCTATGGGAGAGAGCATGGGCAAGCGCCGCCGCGCCCGGTATCGCCCCGCTGGTGCGGTCGCCGATCCTGCCTTGGGAGAGTATGATTTCGATAGGTCGAAACATTACCGTCGCTATATTTTGAAGAATATAATGAATCATCGAAGCGGCGATTTGCCCCGGCTTGTCAACCGGAAAATGCCTCTCTCCCTTCACTCTTCGACAGGCAGCCGAGCTGGCATGCATGACTTCGCCGATACCTGCCGTTTTCTCACGGCACACCTAACCCGCGTCGGTGTGCCTGGAGCCATGTGAAGGCTTGAAATCGACGGCAGGACATTACAGGCGAGGGGATGACGATGCATTATCAGGAGTTCAGGCTGTGCGATCCGGCAGTAATCGCGTGCATCATTGGGCGTTGGCCATTTGCTGCGACCATAGTCAACGGTTCTGAACGGCCGGTTGTCGTCCCTGCGCCGCTTACCCTGCCTAAGGTTCCTGAAGATGATAGGGGGTTCGGCTCCGTAGAATTCCATCTCGCCAAGGCCAATCCCGTCATGACAAGCATCGGTGACAGCGTGCCGGGCACGTTCGATGTGCAGGAACCTTCAGCGCATGTTTCTCTGGCCTGATACAAGGGACGGTTTCCGGCCGAAGATTCCGACCGGAGCCGGACGCCCCGGCATGGGACTACCTCTCCCTGACGATGCGTGGACATCTCGTCGTCCTCTCAGACGTGGAACTTCACCCAGGACAAGGGTGAGGCCGATATCGCTGGCGTTATTGCCGGCTTGCGGGCGCGGAACCGCGGACAGAGCCGTGCGGTCGCCGACCTTATCGGAGACCCCGCAGCGATCGCCGGGTGAGGGCGCACACGCCCACCTCCTGCCCGCCGCATGATCCTCGGCGCGCTCCTGTTGGCGATGGCCGACATCGTCGGATGCTGCCTGATCACCTCTAACGAACTCCCAGACGGCCTCGTCGGCGCCCCGCTCGTCACGCTCCTCCTGCGGCCGCGATCGGCGCGCGGGCATCGGAACAGGTGAGCTTTGCGGACCGGGAGCCTGGATGCACCGCGTTCAGGCGTTGTGCAGCGGCCTCAGATGAGAGCCTGCGCGCAGAGCTGGTATCTTGATCATCAGGCTCATGGCGGTCACTCCTTGTTTCGGGCTGATGAGCGAGCCTATTGTTGCGGCCACGCCGCGAACTCCGATCCTTGCCCTCAAATCGCAATGGACTGCGCAAAAGCAGATTGGTCTCTGCATCATCGAAACCGCGTGCCGAGCCGAGGCGAAGATAGGCAGCGATGCTTCGCGCCGAACCGAAATGGCCCTGGGCAGGCTCCATCCTCACGACACGCGGGGTCTTGCAATTGGTTTGCATGTCATCTATTTAGTTTGCATACAAACTAAATAGGCCGACGCGATGTCATCGAACCCGATGCTTCCTCTTTCCAGCCGCCGCCTCGGCACGCTCGTCAGCCTGGTCTCGCGCCAATGGCGCAAGGCTGTCGATGCGCGGCTTCAGGCGTTCGGCCTTTCGGAGGCGACATGGCTGCCGCTGTTGCGGCTGGCGCAGGCAGGCAGACCCATGCGGCAGAAGGATCTGGCCGCCGTGCTGACGCTCGATACGTCCTCGGTCGTCCGCATCCTCGCCAATCTGGATGCGGCCGGCCTGATCGAGCAGCATCCCGACGAGGAGGACCGGCGGGCCAAGGCGATCGCCATCACCGCGGCGGGCAGAGCGCTGGTGCGGCAGGTGGAAAGCGTGTCGCAAGGCATCGAGGACGAAGTCCTTGCCGGTATCACGCAGACCGATCTGGTGATCTCCCGCCATGTTCTCGAACAGGTCTGCGGACAGCTGCTGACCATGAACGAAAGCGATAGAAAATCATGACGATCCTGTCCGACCGGTCGGAGGCCGTGGCGCCTGCCGCGCCTGTCCGCACGCCTTTATGGCTGCTGGCGCTGATCACGCTCAGCGGCACGCTTGCCATGCATATCTTCGTGCCGGCGCTTCCATTGGCGGCCAGGTCCCTGGGCGCGACGACCCATGCCACGCAGTTGACGCTCAGCACCTATATTGCCGGCCTTGCCGTCGGGCAGCTTGTCTATGGGCCGGTATCAGACCGCTATGGCCGCCGGCCGGTGCTGATCGCCGGCATGCTGGTCTATACGGCGGCGAGCCTTGCGGCCTTCTTTGCACCGACCGTCGAGGTGCTGATCGTCGCGCGCCTGTTCCAGGCGCTCGGCGGCTGTTCGGGCCTCGTGCTCGGCCGGGCGCTCGTGCGTGACGGTGCGTCCGGTGCCGAGGCCGCCCGCAAACTCTCGCTGATGAACCTGATGACGATGGCCGGCCCCGGGCTTTCGCCGCTGATCGGAAGCGCGCTTGCCGAGACGACGGGCTGGCGGTCGATCTTCGTCGCGCTCACCTTGCTGGGCCTTGCCAATCTCGCGCTCATCCACGCGCTGCTTCGCGATCGCCCGACGGCCGGCGGAAAGGACGTGCGGCAGGTCATGCGCAATTATCTGGCGCTGCTGCGTTCGCGGGCCTTTCTCGGCTATACGATCGGCGGAGGCTGCGCCACCACCGCGCTTTATGCCTATATCGGCGCGGCGCCCTTCATCTTCGTCAACCAGCTTCACCGGCCGACCTACGAGGTCGGCGTCTATCTGGCGATCAATGTCGCTGGCATATGGTTCGGAAGCCTTGCTGCAAGCCGCGCCGTCTCACGCATGCCGACCGCGCGCCTGATGATCCTCGGCAATCTGATAAGCTGCATCGCCGCGACCCTGTTTCTCGCCGCCGCCCTTTCGGGCTGGCTGAATGTGGCGCTCGCGGTGGTGCCCATGCTGGTCTTCAGCTTCGGCGCGGGGCTCGCGTCCCCGGCGGCGTTGACGGAGGCGCTCGGCGTCAACCCGCAGGCCGCCGGTTCCGCTTCGGGACTTTACGGCTCCGCGCAGATGGCGATCGGTGCCGCCTGCACGGCGCTTGGCGGCCTCGGCGGCAATCCGATGCTTGCTGCCGGCTCGGTCCTGTTCGGCGCGGGCATCGTCGCGCAGATCTCTTTCTGGCTCGCCAATCGGGCACGCGCCTGACGGGCGGGCCGCCGTGAAAAGACCTGCGCCCCACGGCGTGGGGCGCATGACCTTCGAGGATCATCCCTGACTGGGTCTTTCCCAGAGGTTGAGGCTCTGGCCGATTCCCTCGGCCTTGGCGTTCTGGAGCAGATCGAAGCCCCAGCTGATATCGAAGACGGACATGCCGCAGGCGATGAAGATCACGCGTTCCCTGCTGTTCTCCCGACCGGGCTTCTCGCCGTTGACGACATCGCCGAGGCCCGTCGAATCCTTTAGCGCCGGCAGCTTGCCGGCATCGATGAGGCGGAAGAACGGGCCGCCGATGACGCCGCCGTAATAGGCATCCTTGTTGCCGGAGGCGATGGCGTCCTCGACATAGGCTTCCTGCAGGGATGTATGGTCATAGACGATCCTGGCGCTGGTCAGGAAGGATTCGTCCGTGTTGAACGGGCCGGAGACGAGGATCGTTGCGCCTTCCTTGATCCACTCGTCCTTGAAGAACAGCGGTTTCAGGCGGGAGGCTGCGACGGTGATCACGTCCGCGCCGCGGAAGCCGGCCTCGGTATCGTCGACGCCGACGGCCTCGACGCCGTATTGCGCCGCCGCCCAACTCGCGAACTCCTTTGCCTTCTCGAGGAAGAGGTCGAAACAGACGACCTTCCTGACCGCGCCGAGCTGGGTCATGATCGCGGTGAAGCAGGCCTTGTTGATGGGGCCGCAGCCGACGACCGAGACGACCTCGGCGTCCTTGTTGGCGAGATGCTTTGCGGCGACGCCCGGCACGCCGCCGGTACGCGCTGCGCTCAAGAGGTTGGCCGACATCAGGGCCAGCGGCGCGCCGGTGTCCTTGTCGTTGAGCATCATGGTCAGGATCGAGCGCGGCAGGCCCTTTTCCATGTTGGCGTGGTTCGAGCCGTACCACTTGTTGCCGCAGACGTCGAAGCGGCCGCCGAGATAGCCGGGCATGGCGGCAAAGCGCCGGTCGGGACCGGCGACCGGCATGTTCGGGAACGTCGTCTCCTTCGGAAAGACGATGTTGAGGCCGTGGCTGTTGTGATTGGCGCCGCCCATCAGGTAGTCGCCCTTGCCGAGCAGGCTGAAGGTCTCCTCGCACACCTCGACGCAACGCCCGGCGTCCAGCACGCCGGCGGCGATCATGTCGGGTTCCGAGAGATAGGTGAAATCGATCCTGGGATACATGGAAACAACCTTTTCTTGAGATTTAGAACCGGAGGAGGGGCTTGATGTCGTAGAGGCGGCAGCCGGGGCTTGCGGCATTGGCGCGCATCAGGAAGTTCAGCTTCTCTATGCGCTCGCCCGAGCGCGGTGCGCCGTTCTTCTGGAAGGGCACTTCGAGGCCGACGGAAAAATCCATCACCACATCGTCGACCATGCCGCCGGAGCGGCCGGAGGGGACGGAGAACATGCCGTGCTCACTGGCGAAACGGTGGGCGTCCATCGCCTCGGTGATCGTGCCGACCTGGTTGGGCTTGAGGATGAAGCCGTCGACGGCCCGCGTCTCATGGGCGCGTTTCAGGAGGGCAGGGCTGGTGACGGTGAGGTCGTCGCCGAGAACGATGGTGCGGGTCAGCTCCCGAACCGCCTTGCTATAGCCGTCCCAGTCGTTCTCATCGAGGAGATCCTCGATGAAGACCATATTGAACTTTTCCGTCAGGCTCTTGGCATAGGCGATCAGCTCGTCGCTGGTGACCTGCTTGCCCTTCAGCAGATAGGTGCGGGCCTCCTTGTTGTACATCTCGCTCGAGGCGCAATCGAGCGCGAAGGCGATGCGGCCGGTATAGCCGCAGGCGTCGATGGCCCCCTGCATCAGGGCAAGAATGACCTCCGGGTCGTCTGAGGGCGCGGCATAGCCGTAGGAGCTTGCGACCTGCGGCTTGTGGCCGAGATGTTTCGTCAGGACTTCGGCGAGTTTCTGGAACACCGTCACGGCCATCTCGACGGCGAAGTCGATGCTGTCGGTGCCGTAGGGGACGATCAGGAACTCGTTGAAGGCCTGCGTCAGCGTCTCGTAGCGCCCGCCGTTGACGATGTTGAAGCAGGGCACCGGAACGGTGCGGATGTCCCGGCTGGCAATGTGCCTGTAGAGCGGCATGCGGCGCGAGTCGGCCGCCGCGCGGAAGGCGGCGATGGAGGCGGAATAGATGGTGTTGCCGCCGAGATTGTGCTTGTCCGGCGTGCCGTCGAGCGTGATCATCCTCATATCGATGGCGCGCTGATCGAAGACATTCATGCCGACGAGGGCCGGACCAATGATATCGACGGCATATTCGACCGCCTTGTGGACGCTGAGGCCGTTGTAGCTGGACCGGTCTCCGTCGCGCAGGATGAAGGCCTCGTGCATGCCGACCGAGGTGCCGGTGGGGGCAGCCCCGCGCCCGACGGCGCCGCTCTCCGTACGAATCTCGACCTCTACGGCCGGGCGGCACTTGCAGTCGATGATCTGCTGGGCACGGACGGATGTGATCTTGTCTTCCATGGTCATTTGCCCTTCTCGAGCGCCGGGACGTAGAGGATGTTGAGGTCGCAGAGGTTGGTGCCGGTATTGCCGGTGAAGACCGCGGAGCCGATGGCGTCGAGCGCCTCGAAGCAGCTGTGCTCGCGCAGCGCCTGATAGAGGCTGATGCCCTTGCCGGTTGCCGCCTTGAGGCTGGTGGAATCGGTGATGCCGCCGGCGACCTTCGCCGTGCCGTCGGTGCCTTCGCTGTCGATGGAGAGCAGGCACGCACCTTTCGTCTTGGCGGCCGTGATGGCGAAGCTGACCGTCATCTCCTGGCCGGGGCCGCCATGACCCTTGATGGTGGAATTGTCGAGGATCTGCGTCGTGACCTCGCCGGAACTGAGCAGCACGCAGGGCGCCTTGACCGGATTGCCGTAGGTCTGGATCTCGCGCGCCATCGAGGCGAGGAAGGTGCCGGCATCGCGGCTTTCGCCTTCGAGGAAGGAGGTGAGGATGACGGCGGGAATGCCCATCTCCGCGCAGGCTTCCTTGGCGTAGACGCAGGAATCCGGCAGCGTGTTGAGCAGGAAATAGGTGTTGTCCGGAAAGGCCTTCGGTGTTTCCTTGTCCGGCCCCGCATTCATCAGGTAGTCGACCACGCTTTTCGGCAGGCGATCGGCGACGTCGTAATTGACGATGGTCGCCCGCGCGTCGTCCAGCGTCGTGGCGTCGGGGCCGATGGGCGTGCTCTTGTAGGCGGCATAGGGGATGGCGATATCGCCCGTCGCCGGCGAGCCGACGGCATCGGAAATGCCGAAGCCGATCAGCTCCGCACCAATGTCCTGAATGCGTTTGGCGAGCATGCCGCCGTTCAGCGCCGAAATGTGCCGGCGCACGGCGTTGATCTCGACGATGCCGGCGCCGGACTTCAGCAGCACGTCGGTCGTGTCGATCTCGTCCTGGAGGGAAATGCCGTCGATGGGGCAGGACATCAGCGCCGAGCTGCCGCCGCTGATGACGGCGATGAAAAGATCGTCCGGCCCCGCCTGATCGACGATCTCGATCATCTTCCTCGAAGCCCGGAAACCCGCTTCGTTCGGCAGCGGATGGCCGCCGACATGGACTTCCGTCTTGTTGAAGCGGTCGGTCTCCTCGTGGATCTTCACGATGGCGATGCCGCGTGTCAGGCGGTCGCCGAGAACGTGATCCACCGCCATTGCCATGTGGTTGCAGGCCTTGCCGGCGCCGAACAGGTAGACGTTCCGCTTCTTCGACAGATCCCAGGATCGCGTGCCGATGGTGAGCACATCGCCGTCCATCCGCATGATGGAGCGGATGCGGTGGTAGCTGTCGAGCCGCTCCAGCGTGCGATCCGCGATTTCGAGCACGATCCGCCGTGACTGGACGTCACCCTGTGCGAGCAATGCTTCTGAGTTCCTGATTTTGTTCATCTTTTACACTCGGCGATGCGTTTTCCGGGAGGGGCGGGACGGCGGTCGCTCATCTGCCTGCGCATAGCCAATGGCCGAAAAACAATTGATTGTCAAACAATCAATTGACAGTAGGTTTAACCATCGATAATCGATTGCCGTGCGAATGGAGCGCTTCTCCATTCGATGGAAGGGCCGTGTGCCAGGAGCCGAAGGGAACGAACGAAGAGGGTTTCCGGCCGGCAGTTGCGGCCCGATCGCTATGAACGCCGCGTGCGCATGCGGGCGCCGTGCGCGGCAAACAGATCAATTGCCCGTATCCTCAGGAGGGTGAAATGAAAGCATATATTCGACTGGCTGCTGGCGTCCTGCTTTCGTGCGGGCTCGCGCATGCAGCGCACGCGGATATCCTGGTCGGCGTGGCAGGACCCATCACCGGCCCGAACGCCGTATTCGGCCTTCAATTGCAGAAGGGCGCCGAGCAGGCTGCCGCGGACATCAACGCGGCGGGCGGCATCGATGGCGAGCAGATCAAGATCGTGCTCGGCGATGATGCCTCGGATGCCAAGCAGGGCGTTTCCGTCGCCAACAAGTTCGTCGCCGACGGCGTGCAATACGTCATCGGGCACTACAATTCCGGCGTTTCGATCCCCGCATCGGAGGTCTATGCGGAAAACGGCATGCTGAACATCACGCCGGCCTCCACCAATCCGGTCTATACCGAGCGCGGCCTGTGGAACACCTTCCGCGCCAATGGCCGCGACGACCAGCAGGGCGAGATCGCGGCGAAGTACATCCTGGAGAACTTCAAGGACGGCAAGATCGCAATCGTCCATGACAAGCAGCCCTATGGCCAGGGCCTTGCCGAGGAAACCAAGAAGGCGCTGAACGCGGCCGGCATTACGGAAGTGCTCCTCGAAGGCATCACGCCCGGAGAGAAGGATTATTCGGCGCTCATCTCGAAGATGAAGGCGGCCGGAACCACGTTCATCTACTACGGCGGCTATCACACCGAAGCCGGCCTGATCAAAAGGCAGATGAAGGATCTCGGCCTCGACGCGAAGATGATGGCGGGCGACGGCGTCAATTCGAACGAACTGGCCTCTATCGCCGGCGACGCCGTCGACGGCATCCTCATGACCTTCGCGTCCGATCCGCGCAAGAATCCCGCCGGCAAGGAGATCGTCGACAAGTTCCGCGCGGCGGGCTTCGAGCCGGAAGGCTATACCCTCTATTCCTACGCCTCCCTGCAGGTCATCGCGCAGGCCATCGGGAAGAGCAAGTCGAAGGACTCGGCCACGCTCGCCGAATTCATCAAGGCGAACGGGCCGTTCTCCACCGTCATCGGCGATCTCGGCTTCGACGCCAAGGGCGATCTCACCCGGCCGGAATTCGTCATCTACGAATGGAAGAAGGGAGACGACGGCAACTACGCCCCGGTCGAAATCGGCGGCTGATCTTCTGGCGGCTCCCTTCGGGGAGCCGTTCCTTTCCCGTCAGGGCCTTGAATCCAAAATTGTTTCTTGTTCGACAATCTGGTCCTGATTTGGTATTGCATCGGTCATGGATACGAGCTCGATTTTCACCGTCAAGAAGGTGCAGAAGCGCACCACCGAGGCCCAGGCGGCTGACCGGCTGCGCGATGCGATCCTGTCTGGAGACATCCCGCTGGGCGCCCGGCTTACCGAGATCCAGATGGCTGAGCAGGTGGGCGTTTCGCGCGGAACGATCAGGACCGCCTTCCATCAGCTCGTTCAGGAGGGCCTGCTTGTCCAGGTGCCCTATACCGGATGGACGGTCATGACATTGAGCGCTCATGACGCTTGGGAGCTTTATACGCTTCGGGCAAGCCTCGAGGCGCTGGCGAGCCGTCTGGTGGCGCAGCGGGTGAGGAATGAGCCCGCGGCGGATGGTCCTTCCACCGCGATCACCTCCGCGTTCGCGCGTTTGAAGGCAGCCTGTTCGAAGGGGAACAAGAGGGTCATCGCGCAGGAAGACATGAACCTGCACAAGGCCATCGTCACCCTGTCCAACCACCGGCGCCTGATCGAGCAATATTCGCTGATCGAGCATCAGGTGCGTATCTATATCCAGTCCAGCGACGCTCTGGTGCTCGACCCGGACGAGATCGTCGGCCAGCACGATCCCATCGTCCGGGCGCTTCTGCAAGGCGAAGAGGATGCCGCCGTCGCATTTGCTGCCCGTCACAACGAGCTCGAAGGTGCGATCCTCGTGGAGCACCTGCAGAAGCTCGATCAGGCCTGAGCCCGGCCGCCTGAAGTCTTCGCGCAAGCCATCGGTACCTCGCGCGGCGGACGGCCAGCAAGCTTCACGAGCGGGAGCTGTTCATGAAGCGACAATGGCGATCGCCTTGTCACTCTGCGATAAGGCTCTCCATGAGACTCTTGAGGTCCGCTGCTACAGCGAAGCTGTTGTCTTGATGTTGGCGTTTGCAGAAGAGTTCGCAGCTCCACCAGCCCGTATAGCCCGTCGATTTCACCGCATCGACCCACTCCTGCAGGTTGAGAACGCCTTGGCCGGTCGGCACATCGCGAAGCACCGGCTCGTCAGGAATGCCACCGGTGAAAGGCAGGGAGTCGCAAAGATGCACGCCATAGATCAGTTCCTTGTCCAGCCGCGAAATATGCTCCGGTGTGTCGCCGGACGTGTAGGAATGCCAGAAGTCGATGACGAGCCGCACATTGTCCCGCTTGCAGCGATCTAGAATCCGGAGTTGCGCCTCAAGGTTGTTAAGGGGTGTCCAGGAGAGTGCTTCGAGGTAGACGAGCAACCCATGGGCGGCAGCGGTATCCGCGACCGCCCGGAGATTGGCCGCCGTCAATTCGGTCTGTTCCGCCGCCGGCAGGTCGATGAGGCCGCGATAGAGGCCCGGATAGCGCTCCGCAGCCCCCGCCTCGAAAACCCTGATGTCGAGTGGGCCGGTGATGGCTTCAATGCCCTTCGCGCCGGCGGCGCAGGCGAGGGCGCAGAGTGCTTCCGCCTCGTTCAGCATCTGTGTTCGCCCTTCGCCCTGTCGCTCGAGGTCGATCAGAAAACCGATGCCGGGGAGGGCGAGGCCGCCAAGCCGCTCCTTCAGTTCCTCTTTGCTGAAGCCGGCGTCGAGGAATGCTGCGATCTTCGCGCCAGAGGTTTCGAGACCGTCGAAACCCAGGCTCTTGGTGATTTCGATATCGATGGCGAGCGTGTTCGGCTTGGAGGCCATCGAATGGTAGATGAGCTGGTTTTGGGTGCGGGGCATGATTTGACCTCCTTGGACTGATGTCATGTGCCGGCTATGAGAGCCGGGTGTCTATTTTGGGCGGTGCGCACGGCTTCGGCGGCGCGAAGGGCAATCACGTTGTCTTCTCCGAGCGCCATCCATGTCGCCGGTTTCTGGGGAAGGGTGAGAAAAGCCTCAACCGTGGTGAGGTGCTGGTCGCGGTCGCGCACCGGGATGAGTTCGCTCCGGCCGTTCAGCCGTCGCACGAGCGTGCCGGATCCTCGTCCGCTGAGCGTTCCGTTGGCGATGAGCGTGCCGCGATCGCCGGCAAGCATCACGACGCTCTCGAATTCGGCCGTGGTGAAACTCTCGTAGGACTGGAAGATCGCACCGCCGGAGAGGCGCATCGCATAGGCCCGCTGGTCGCAGGCGGCGAGTGCCGAGACAGTGGCGGGCTCCTGGCCGGTGAGGAAGCGCGCGAGATCGATGCTGTCTATGGTGTGGTCGAAAAGCGCTTCCTTCCGGTCCATCGTCTCCTCGGCGTGCCGGTTGGGCGGTGGCTGGAAAGGTGCGCCGCGGACGATGAGGACGGATTGCAGCACGCCGATTTCGCCTTCCTGCGCCAACCGGCGCATTGTCTGGTGGGGTGAGAGGGCGCGCAGCGGCTGATTGAGCGCGAGTATGATGCCCGCCTTCCGGCACGTATCGGCGAGCTGATCGGCGATGCGGCAGTTTCTGGCGATCGGCCCGTCGCAAAGCACATGCCGGCCTGCGTTCGCCGCGGCGAGGATGTAATGCTTTCGGCGTTCCCGGGCGGCGCTGACATAGGCAAAGCCGACGCGCGGATCCTCCAGCGCTCGCCGTGCATCGACGGCGATGCCGGGGATTTCCATGTCGTTTGAAAAGTGCGCGGCATATTGCCGGTTGCGGCTGACGACCCACAGCGGCTGATGGCCGGCGGCGCGGATCGCCGCAACCATGTGCTCGGTTGCGATCGTGCCGGTGCCCATGACCGACCACCCAAATTCCTGCCTGGAATGCACCCCGGCTCCTCCTCGTCCTTCATCTGAAGATTGATCGCGCAGGCCGCGCGCCACAACTTCGCAGATGATTGAAGTCATTAGCGATGTGAAGTAAGGATAGCGTCATAATGCGTCAGGTATCGGGGCTTTAATGGAACATCTTGGTCGGGACGGTGCCGCCTTGGCGGCCAACCTCAGAACGCTCTGCGAGCAGCATGGATCGGTCGCGGCGGTGTGCCGCAAGATCAACGTCAACCGGCAGCAGTTCAACAAGTACCTGTCCGGCGCCCATGTGCCGTCGACTGCGAACCTCCGGATCATCGCGAATTACTTCGGCCTCAGCGTGCCGATGCTTTTCACTGATCCGGAGGAGTTCCGCACGCTCGTCGAAGGCAACTTCTTCCACGCGATGGCGACGGCCCGCCAGTTGCCGGAATTCTCCCGCTTCGTCTCGGACATGATCGTCGAGAACAACAGCGTCGATCACGATGACATCGTCGGTGTCTATGACCGCTACCAGTTCTCCTCGATCTACAAGGGCTTCGTGCTGCGTTCCGCTTTCTGCATCTACCGCAACAAGGAATTCCTCCAGCACTATTACGTCGAGCGCTTCCCGAGCTTCGACAATCCGAAGAAGACGGAATATGTCTTCAAATACTATGGCTTCTGCTTCCCTGTTGCAGATCGTCTCTTCACGGCGGATTTCGAGGGTATCCAGTCGAACGAGCTGACTTTCGGCGTCTATGCGCAGGTCAAGCGCAATGCCAAGAAGTTCATGTTCGGCATTTCCAGCGGTATTGCCGCGACGGTCTTTCGCCAGCCTTATTCGACGAAGGTGGCGCTGCACTATCGCGGCCCCGGGCTCCTGCGGCGCGATCACCTGAAAGACCTCACGGTGCTCGACCGCAACGACCCCGCAATCCCGCGCGAGGCGCTGCAGTATCTCGGAGACGGCTCGGACATGATCCAGATGAGCTGACGGCCCCTCCGCGTCAGGGATGCAGTTCGACGGCGAGCCATACGCTGTCGGTATCCGCATAGTAGCGGTGCCAGGGATAGGTCCACTGGTTCTCGCCCGTCACCCGGCAGAAGGGATCGTGCGAATAGCCGATCGGCATCACGACGTCTTCATAAAGCGTCGCGGCGTCACGCGTCTTGAACTTCTGCATGCGCCCAAGCCCGTGGATCTGGGTGTGCGTTTCCAGGAACGGGTGCTCGTTGTGGATGAAGCAGTCGGTATCGCCCGGCGACCACCAGAGATTGAGCTTCAGCGTGAAAACCTGCGGCGTTTCCGCTCTTGCGCGCTCGTTGGTAAAGACGCGCGGGTCGAGGGTCACCGTGCCGATCTCGTCCTGCGCCGAGATGTAGAGGGGCGTATCGCGCGGAAAGCTGCGGATGCGGTTGCCGAGCCAGTCCCAGCCGCGGAACATGCAGCCGCCGAGATTGGTGGGATTGACCACCTTGATGATTGCAGCCCGTTCCGCCGAGCGGATGCGGCCACCCTTCAGCCAGGTGGATTTCCAGGCCGGCACGATGGCGGGATGCTCGTCGCCCGTCACCATCGGGGAGGGGCTGATATTGACCACGACGGCGTCCGCCACGTCGTAGTCGGCCACGTTCTCAACCAGCGTTGCGGAAATGAAATCGTCCGCGAAGGCCAAATCTCTGCTTAGGTTCTGCACGGCGGCGTCCCTGTTGTATGAAAGTGCTCCGAGCAAGCCATAGCGCGCGCTTCGGAAAAAGTGCGCGCCGCAATTAATTTGTTCGCGTGATGACGCGATACCAGCTTCACTTTGCGAATGATGCTTTTCTCAGGGCCGTTTTCCGTTCGCCGTTCGCCGTTCGCCGTTCTGCCGTGGCGCGGAGTGCCGAAAATCGGCCGCCGCTACCGCGATGCCGCCGGCACAAACACGATCCGTGAAGCAGAGCTGCTTTGGAAGTGCGTCATCTCGCGTCAGTGTTTCGATGGCTGCGAACTTGCGGGCGCACCTCGCTCCGCCGAAGAATAGGCCCATCGCTGGAAACCGTACCTGGAGACGGTCTTCTGCTCACGACAGAACAAGATTTCAGAGGGTCGATCACATGAAACTGACAGGTGGCCAAGTCGTCGCGAAAGCGTTGAAGGAATACGGCGTCGAATATGTGGCGGGCGTGCCTGGCCATGGCATCTGGTCGCTGTTCGACGCCTTCCTGCAGGAAGGCTCGGAAATCCCCTTCATCCAGGTGATGCACGAGCAGAGCGCGGTTCATATGGCCGACGGTTATTACCGCGCCTCCGGCAAGCCCATGGCCTGCTCGACCTCGGTCGGTCCGGGCGCTGCCAACACCATCATCGGCCTTGCGACGGCCTATTGCGACTCCACCTCGCTCTTCTACGTCTCCGGCTCGCCCCAGACCTACATGCACGGCCACGGCACCATGCAGGAGCTGGAGCGCCAGCAGGACAACGCCTTCCCGCGCATCACCGAGCAGGTGACCAAGCGCGCCTGGCAGGCCAATTCGGTGCAGGTCCTCCCAAGCATCATGCATCGCGCCTTCAGCGAATTGCTGACGGGCCGCCCCGGTCCGGTTCATGTCGAGGTCCCGATGGACGTTCAGGTCGAGGCGGCGGATGTCACGATCCATCCGCTCGGAAAGCGCCTGCCGGTCGGCGTCGCCTATCCGGATCCGAAGGCCGTCGAGGCGGCGCTGAAGGTTCTTCTTGCCGCCGAGCGCCCGGTCATTGTCGCCGGCGGCGGCGCGATCACGGCGAACGCCTCGGCTGAACTGACGCGCCTTGCCGAAAAGCTTGGCGCCGCCGTCTCGATCACCTGGAACGGCAAGGGCGCCATTTCGGAAGATCATGCGCTGTTCATCGGCGCCGTCGGCCAGACCGGTACGACCTGCGGCAACAAGATCACCGCCTCGGCCGATGTCGTCGTCTCGGTCGGCTGCCGCTTCACCGACTGGTCGGCCTCGTCCTATGCCAAGGGCGTCTCCTTCTCGATCCCCTCGGCCAAGCTGATCCATATCGACCTCGATCCGCGCGAGATCGGCAAGAACTACGAGACCGAGGTCGGCATCGTCGCCGACGCCAAGGTGACGCTGGAGGCGCTGCTCTCGCTGATCTCGGATACGGACTCGCAGAAGATGCTCGCCCGCCGCGAGCCGTTCCTCGCCGATGTGCAGAAGGCCAAGGCCGATTGGCGCGCCCAGGTCGAGCCGCGCGAGAACAGCCGCGAGACGCCCTTCACCTCGCAGCGTCCGCTGGTGGCGCTGCGCAAGGTGCTCGATCGCGACGGCATCGTCGTCGTCGGTTCCGGCAACACGCAGGGCTCGGTCAAGCAGAGCTTCCCGGTCTACGAGCCGCGCACGCACCTGACCTCCGGTTCCTATTCGCCGATGGGCTGGGCGGTGCCGGCGGCTATGGGCGCCAAGCTCGCCTGCCCGGACCGGCAGGTCGTGGCCATCGTCGGCGACGGCGACTTCATGATGTCGCTGCCCGAGATGGGTACGGCGGTCATGAATGGCATCAATGTCGTCTTCCTGGTGCTGAACAACCAGGGCTACATGTCGATCCGTGGCGGCATGCGCAAATTCATGGGCCGCCATATCGCCTCCGAGTTCAATCATCACGCCGGCAACGGTGCGCCCTATTCGGCCGATATCGCCGCCTCCGCCAAGGCCTTCGGGCTTCAGGCCTGGAAGGTCGAGAAGGACGAAGATCTCGAGAGCACCCTGAAGGCGGCGCTCGAATGCGGCGGCCCGGCCCTCGTCGAGGTCATTGTCTCGCGTGACGCCGCCGGCCCGTTCGCCACCGGCTGGTGGGACTTCCCGTCGCCGGCTTACTACGAGAAGGAGCAGGCGGCCTACGCCGAGATGCGCGCCCGCGAACAGCACCTCTGATCGAAACCTCGGGGGAGGCGCTGCCTCCCTCGTCTCCCTCCCAAGACCATGGATGACGCGGCGCCACCGGCGACCGTGAACGAAGAGACTTTGTCATGATCCGGCACATCAAAACAGCCAAGGCCATCACCCAGGACGGCGGCGCCGACAGTGCGGTCACCACGGCGGTCGAGGCGCTTCTCGCCAAAGTCAGGGACGGCGGGGATAAGGCGGTTCGCGAACTCTCCGTCCGCTTCGACGGGTTCGACCGCGACTCCTATCGCCTGACCAGAGAGGAGATCGCCGCCTGCATCGATGCCTTGACGGTGCAGGAACGCGCCGACCTCGACTTTGCGCAGGACCAGATCCGCCGCTTCGCCGAAGCCCAGAGGGCGGCGCTGAAGGACATCGAGATCGAGACCCTGCCGGGCGTGATCCTCGGCCACCGGAATGTTCCGGTCCAGAATGTCGGCTGCTACGTGCCCGGCGGCAAATATCCGCTGCTCGCCTCCGCTCATATGACCGTACTGACGGCGCGCGTCGCCGGCTGCGAGCGCGTCATCACCTGCGCCCCGCCCTTCCAGAGGAAGATCGCCGAGAAGATCGTCGCGGCTCAGGCCCTTGCCGGTGCGGACGAGATCTACTGCCTCGGCGGCGTGCAGGCGATCGCCGCCATGGCCTACGGCACCGAGACGATCGCGCCGGTCGACATGCTTGCCGGGCCCGGCAACGCCTATGTGGCGGAAGCCAAGCGCCTTCTTTTCGGCCGCGTCGGTATCGACCTCTTCGCCGGCCCGACGGAAACGCTGGTCATCGCGGACGACAGCGTCGACGGCGAGCTTGTCGCGACGGACCTCCTCGGCCAGGCCGAGCACGGCGTCAACTCGCCGGCCGTCCTCATCACCAATTCGGAAAAGCTGGCGCGCGATACGCTCGCCGAGATCGAGCGCCTCCTGAAGATACTGCCGACGGCGGCCGTCGCCGGCAAGGCCTGGGAGGATTGCGGCGAGATCATCCTGTGCGACACGATCGAGGAGATGCTGGCCGAGGCCGACCGCGTCGCCTCCGAGCATGTCCAGGTCATGACGCGCGATCCGGACTACTTCCTCGACAACATGAGGAACTACGGTGCGCTGTTCCTCGGTGCACGCACCAATGTCGCCTTCGGCGACAAGGTGATCGGCACCAATCACACCCTGCCGACCAACAAGGCGGCCCGCTACACCGGGGGCCTGTGGGTCGGCAAGTTCCTCAAGACCTGCACCTACCAGAAGATCCTGACCGACGAAGCCTCCGCCATGATCGGCGCCTACAGCTCGCGGCTCTGCCTGATGGAAGGTTTTTCCGGCCATGCCGAGCAAGCCAACATCCGCGTACGCCGCTACGGCGGGAAGAACGTCGGATACGCCATGCCGGTCGAGCCCAATTAACCGACACGCACAAGAGCCCGCCAGGGGCCGCGATCAAACCAACCAGAGAGGATGAAACCATGTCCAAGTTTATCGCCACAGCGCTTGCGGCGACCATGCTCATGCCCATCGCCGCAAAGGCGGAAGGCCAGATCGAAGTTCTGCACCACTGGGTTTCGCAAAGCGAGGTGGAGGCGCTCAACGTCATCCGCAAGGATCTCGAGGCCAAGGGCTTCCAGTGGAAGGATTCGGCGGTCGGCGGCATGAGCGGCGCCAATGCGCAGCAGGCGCTGCGTGCGCGCCTGACGGCGGGCGATCCGCCGGGCGCCATGCAGTTCCTCGGCTGGGAAGGCGTGCAATGGGCCGAGCAGGGCGTGGTGCGCGACCTCAACGACCTTGCCACGGCAGGCGGCTGGCGCGCGGCGCTCGCCCCGCAGCTCCTGCCTTTCGTGACCTCGGGCGATGCTTTCATCGCCGCGCCCATCAATATGCATCGCCAGAACTGGGTCTGGGCCAACAAGAAACTCTTCGACGATGCGGGCGTTGCCGTGCCGAAGAGCTGGAGCGAGCTGATCGAGACCGGCAAGAAGCTGAAAGAAAAGGGCATCGTCCCGATCGCGATGGGTGACGAGCCGTGGCAGATCGGCATCATCTTCGACGCGCTGCTGTCCGACATCAACGGGCCGGAATTCTACCAGAAGACGGCGATCGACCTCGATTCCGAGGCGCTCGGAAGCCCGGAGATGGTCAAGGTGTTCGATGCGCTGCGCGAGGTCCGCGGCCTCGTGGACGACAATTTCGTCGGCCGCGACTGGGCCGTGGCCACCGGCATGGTCATCAACGGCGAGGCGGCCATGCAGTTCATGGGCGACTGGGCCAAGGGCGAATTCCTCGCCAAGGGCCTGAAGCCCAATCAGGACTTCTACTGCTTCGCGACGCCCGGCAAGGTGACTTCCTTCCAGTATCTCATCGACAGCTTCGGCATGTTCATCGTGAAGGACGAGGCCGTACAACAGGCACAGGCCGCGCTTGCCGAGACCATCATGGACCCCAAGGTCCAGAAGGACTTCAATCTCATCAAGGGCTCGATCCCGGCGCGCAGCGACGTTTCGGTCGACGATTTCGACGATTGCGCCAAGCTCGGCTTCAAGGAGCGCGCGGAAGCCGTTGAGAAGGGCAGCATGCAGGGCGCGATGACGCATGGCTTTGCCGCCAAGCCGGAATTCGCTTCCGTCTTCAGCGATGTCGCCGCCCAGTTCTTCGTCGGCAAGATGAGCTCGGAGGACGCGGTGAAGATGCTGGTCTCCGGCATCGACAACGCCCGCTGATCCCACCGCCGTCAGGAGGAGTCGGCCCGCCGGCTCCTCCGCAGTACCCGCCATCGGAGCTGACCCATGAGCGCCTCTACGCGCATGTCCTCGCGATTGGCAGGCTGGCTACCGCGCCTCGTCGTCGCTCCCAGCCTGCTCGTCGTCATCGTCACGGTCTACCTGTTCATCCTGTGGACGGGCGTGATCTCCGTGACCTCGTCGAAATTCGTGCCGACCTATGATTTCGTGGGCCTCGAGCAATATGTCCGCCTCTGGGCGACGCCCCGCTGGCACACCGCCGTCGCCAACCTCTTCATCTTCTCGGCGCTCTTCCTGGCGCTCTCCACCGGCCTCGGGCTGTTGATGGCGATCCTCCTCGACCAGAATATCCGGGCCGAGGGTGCGCTGCGCGCGATCTATCTCTATCCGATGGCGCTCTCCTTCATCGTGACGGGGACGGCGTGGAAATGGATCATGAATCCCGGCCTCGGCATCCAGAAGGTCGTCAACGATCTCGGCTGGACGGATTTCCGCTTCGACTGGATCACCAATCCCGACATGGCGATCTATACCGTCGTGGTGGCCGGCGTCTGGCAGTCCTCGGGCTTCGCCATGGCGATCTTCCTTGCGGGCCTGCGCGGTATCGACAATTCCGTCATCAAGGCGGCGCAGATCGAGGGCGCCTCGCTGCCGCTGATCTACCGGCAGATCATCATCCCCATGCTGCGCCCCGCCATGCTGAGCGTCGTCGTCCTCCTCAGCTACATCGCTATCAAGAGCTTCGACCTGGTGCTGGCTCTGACCAATGGCGGGCCGGGCACGGCGACCGAACTGCCCTCGACCTTCATGTTCTCCGCCACCTTCCGGCGCAACCAGATGGGCGTCGGCGCGGCGAGCGCCGTCATGATGCTCATGACCGTCGCGGCCATCATCGTTCCCTATCTCTATTCCGAACTGAGGAGCGAGAAAAATGACTGACGTCCTCTCCCGCTCCGGCAAGGTCCGGCTCGGCCGCCTCGTCGTCTACGGCTGCCTGTTCGTCGTCGCGCTCGTCTACCTGATGCCGCTCTGGGTCATGGTCGTGACGTCGCTGAAGCCGCTCGACGAGATCTATGGCGGCTCCTTCATCGGCCTGCCGAAGGCCATCACGCTCGATGCCTGGCGGGCGGCGTGGTCCGAGGCCTGCATCGGCACCGAGTGCACCGGCCTCAAGCCCTATTTCGTCAACTCGCTGCTGATGGTGATCCCGGCGGTGGCGCTGTCGACCGGCATCGGGGCGATCAACGGATACATCCTCACGAAGTGGAAGTTCCCCGGCGCGAACTTCGTCTTCGGCCTGCTGCTGTTCGGCTGCTTCCTGCCTTACCAGGCGATCCTCATTCCCATGGCCCGCACGCTCGGCCTTCTGGGGCTCGCGGGCTCCATTCCCGGCCTCGTCGCCGTGCATGCCTCCTACGGCATCTGCTTCACGACACTGTTCTTCCGCAATTACTTCGTGTCGCTGCCGGACGAGCTGACCAAGGCGGCGATGGTCGACGGCGCGGGCTTCTTCCGCATCTTCTGGAGCGTCATCCTGCCGACCTCGATCCCGATCATCGTCGTGTCCTGCATCTGGCAGTTCACGCAGATCTGGAACGATTTCCTCTTCGGCGTCTCGTTCACGTCGGGCTCCAGCAGCCCCATCACGGTGGCGCTCAACAACATCGTCAACGTCACCACCGGTCGCAAGCAATACAACGTCGACATGGCCGCCGCCATGATCGCCGCCATCCCAACCCTGGTCGTCTATATCGTCGCGGGCCGCTATTTCGTCCGCGGTCTGACGGCCGGCGCCGTGAAAGGCTGAGCCCATGTCCACTCTTGAAATCGATCGCGTCCGCAAGGCCTATGGCCAGCTCGAAGTTCTGAAGGAGGTGTCGATCTCCATCGGAACCGGCGATTTCCTCGTGCTGCTCGGCCCCTCCGGCTGCGGCAAGTCCACGCTGCTCAACATGATCGCCGGGTTGGAGACGATCACCGGCGGCGAGATCCGCATCGCCGGAAAAACCGTCAACGACCTGTCGCCGAAGGACCGCGACATCGCCATGGTATTCCAGTCCTACGCACTCTATCCGACGATGACCGTGCGGCAGAACATCGAGTTCGGCATGAAGATCCGCCGGATCGCCCCGGCCGACCGCGACAAGGCCGTGAAGACGGCGTCGGACCTCCTGCAGATCACTCATCTGCTCGACCGCAAGCCCTCGCAGCTCTCCGGCGGCCAGCGCCAGCGCGTCGCGATGGGGCGGGCCATCGTGCGGGAGCCGAAGCTGTTCCTCTTCGACGAACCCCTGTCGAACCTCGACGCGAAACTTCGCGTCGACATGCGCACCGAGATCAAGCGCCTTCACGCCCGCCTCGGCACGACGATCGTCTATGTTACGCACGACCAGATCGAGGCGATGACGCTCGCCACGCGCGTCGCCGTCATGAAGGACGGCGTGGTGCAGCAGCTCGATGAGCCGCAGGCCGTCTACGACCGGCCGGCCAATGTCTATGTCGCCCGCTTTGTCGGTTCCCCGGCAATGAACATCGTGCCGGCAGTGCTTGAGGCCGAGGGTACGACGGCGACGGTGGTGATCGACGTCGCACGGCGGCCGGCGGCGCGCATCGGCGGCATTTCCCTTTCCCCGGAGGCTCTGCGCCGCCATGCCGGCAGGAAGGTGCTGGTCGGTATCCGCCCGGAGAATTTCTCGATTGCGACAGAGGGCACCCCGACTCTGACCGTCGATTTCGACGTCGTAGAGCCGACGGGCCCCGATACGCTTGCCGTCTTCCAGCTCGGCGGCGTCGAGGTGACGGCCCGGCTTCCGCCCCGGCAGGCCCATGCGGGCAAGGAGGCGGGGCTGGCGGTCGATACGTCCAAGATCGTGCTCTTCGACAGCGAAACCGAAACCCGCATTGACTGAGAAACTTCCATGACCGGGACGGCAGACATCGTCATCATCGGCTCCGGCATCGGCGGAGCTTCCCTGGCGCACAGCCTCGCGCCTTCGGGCCTCAAGATCGTCATTCTCGAACGGGGAGCGCATCTGACGGACACGCCCGATGCGCGCGACGATGTCGCCATCTTCCAGAAGGGTGTCTATCGCTCTTCCGAGGAATGGCTGGGCACCGACGGGAAAAGCTTCCTACCGGGCAACTACTACTATGTCGGCGGCAATTCGAAGTTCTTCGGCGCGGTCATGTACCGCTATCGCCGCGAGGATTTCGCCGCGCGCCGCCACATGGACGGCGCGTCGCCCGGCTGGCCCCTGTCCTATGAGGAGCTTTCGCCCTGGTACGACGCGGCCGAGGAGATTTTCCGGGTGCGTGGTTCCGTCGCGGGCGATCCGACGGAACCGCCGCACGAAAAGCCCTATGGCTATCCGCCGGTCCCGGACGAACCGGCGATGGCCGCCGTCCGCCGCCGATTGGAAAAGGCGGGCGTCCATCCCGCCTCCCTGCCGCTGTCGATCGATATCGAGGCCTGGCTGAAGCGGGCTGCGACGGGATGGGATGCTTTCCCGAACACGGGGAAGGGCAAGATCGACGCGGAAGTGGGGCCGCTTGCCAGCGCCCTTGCCCATCCGAATGTCAGCCTGGTGACCGGGGCCGACGTCGTCCGTCTTGAGACCGACGCGGCGGGGCGGCGTGTCATCGCCGCCGTCTACCGGAAGGATGAAACCGAGCATCGCATCTCGGCGGATCGCTTCGCCGTTGCTGCGGGCGCGGTTCAGTCCGCCGCCCTGCTCCTGCGATCGGCGAGCAAGGCGCATCCGGCCGGTCTCGGCAACAGTTCGGATCAGCTCGGCCGCAACTTCATGAACCACAACACGACGGCGATGCTGGCGATCGATCCCTTCGCCGCCAATAGCTGCGTCTACCAGAAGACCATCGCGTTCAACGATTTCTACAACGCCGACAACGAATACGGCTTCCCGCTCGGTAACGTCCAGCTCCTCGGGCACATCACCGGCAACATCCTGAAGGCCAATCTGCCGATGCCCGCGCCTGCGTGGTTCGCCAGGCTCATGGCGCGCTACGCTTACGGCTGGTTCCTGACGAGCGAGGACCTCCCCAACCCGGAAAGCCGGGTGATGGTGCGCGACGGCCGCATCGTCATGCACTGGATACGTTCGAACATGCGCGCGCACGAGGCGCTGATCGGGAAAACCCGGGCCGTCATGCGCAAGGCCGGCTTCCCGATCGTGCTGACGCATACCTTCGGCCGCAAGACGACGTCGCACCAGTGCGGCACCGCGCGCCTCGGCGCCGATCCGCAGACCTCGGTCGTCGATCTCAACTGCCGTAGCCACGATGTCGAGAACCTCTACGTCACGGACGCATCCGTGCTGCCGACATCGGCCGCGGTCAACCCGGCGCTGACCATCGCCGCGCTCGCCATCAAGGCCGGCGCCGCCATAACAAGGGGGCACTGAATGAACGTTCGGGACATGGGATCGGCGCGCCACGGCATTTTCCCGCGCGCCTCGGCCGGGATCGATATGTTCGACTATATCGTCGTCGGCGGCGGCTCGACCGGCTGCGTCGTCGCCTCGCGCCTTTCGGAGGACCCCGCCGTCCGCGTTCTCCTGATCGAGGAGGGGCCGCGCGACCTCAGCCCTTACATTCACATTCCCGGTGCCTACTACAAGACCGCGCAGGGCGATCTCCTGAAACGCATGCCCTGGGAGCCGATGCCCGAGCAGGAGCGTGAAGAGACGCCGACCATGGTGCAGGCACGGGTGCTCGGCGGCGGCAGCTCCGTCAACGCGATGATCTATATCCGCGGTGTGCCCGCCGACTACGAGCGATGGGTCGACCTCGGCGCGGAAGGCTGGGGTTACGGCGACGTGCTGCCCTTCTTCAAGCGTGCGGAGGACAACAACCGCTTCTGCAACGAAGCCCATGGCGTCGGTGGGCCGCTCGGGGTTTCGGATATCGACTATATCCACCCGTTGACCCGCGCCTGGCTGCAGGCCTGCCAGCAGGCGGGCCTGCCCTACAATCCGGACTTCAACTCGGGTGATCCCGCCGGGTGCGGCCTTTATCAGATCACGGCGCGCAACGGTCGCCGCAGCTCCGCCGCCGTCGCCTATCTCAACCCGGCGCGAGGGCGGCCCAACCTGCGCGTCGAGACGGGCACCGCGGTCACCCGCGTGCTGATCGAAAAGGGACGGGCTGTCGGCGTCGAGTGTATCAAAGGCAAGCGCAAGGTCGTCTACCGCGCCGACCGTGAGGTGATCGTCTCCACCGGTGCGATCGCTACGCCAAAGCTCCTCATGCTCTCGGGCATCGGTCCGGCGGAAGCCATGCGGCGGCACGGGATCGAGGTCCATGCCGACCTGCCGGGTGTCGGACAGAACCTGCAGGACCATATCGAGATTTCGCTGGTCTACCAGCTCAACGGCCCGCACAGCTACGACAAGTACAAGAAGCTGCACTGGAAGGCTGCCGCGGGTCTCAACTACGCGCTCTTCCGCAATGGTCCCGCCTCGTCCAATCTCATCGAGGGCGGTGCCTTCTGGTGGGGCGACAGGAACGAGGCGACGCCCGATATCCAGTATTTCATGGTCGTTGGCGCGGGCATCGAGGAGGGCGTCGATGCGGTGCCCGGCGGCAATGGCTGCACGGTCAATCTCGGGCAGATCCGGCCGCGTTCGAGAGGCGAGGTCACGCTTCTCAGCGCTGACCCCACCGCGAACCCGTGCGTGGCGCCCCGCTATTTTTCCGACCCTTACGATCTCGACGCGATAACGGACGGCACGATGGCGGCGCTCGACATCATGGCGCAGCCGGCCATCGCGAAATTCGTGGAAGCGCGCCACACGCCGGGGCCGTCGCTTCGCACGCGCGAGGAAATCCGCGCCTTCTGCGTCAAGGATGCCCATGCCGCCCTCCATCCCGCCGGAACGTGCCGGATGGGCCGCGACGACATGGCCGTGGTGGACCCGGAGCTGCGCGTGCATGGCATCGAGGGACTTCGCGTTGCCGACGCCTCGGTCATGCCGACGCTGATTTCGGGCAATCCGAATTCCGTCTGCATCATGATCGGGGAACGCGCTGCGGATTTCCTGCGCAGTTGATGCTTTTTGGCTTGCGCACTGTTGCATTTTTATGCGTGTTCATGCATTGCTTCTGCAGGTTCGTGCATGAAGGGCAGAAAGATGAATCCAACTATCGTGGTCTTCGATATCGGCGGCGTGCTGATCGACTGGAATCCCGCCTATCTTTACCGCCAGCTCATGGCGGACGAGGCGGCGGTTTCGGCCTTCCTGGCGGAGGTCTGCACCCCGGCATGGAACGAACAGTTCGATGCCGGCCACCCTTTTGCCGCGGGCGTGGCGGAACTCGTAGCGAAACACCCCGGAAAGGCTGACCTGATCGAAGCCTATTGGCTGCGCTGGCATGAAATGCTGGGTGGTGAGGTCGCGGGGACCCCAGGCCTTCTCGGCCGGTTGAAGGCCGGCGGCGTTCCCGTCCATGCGATCTCCAACTGGTCGGCGGAGACTTATCCGAGAGCGCAGGAGATTTTCCCCTTCCTCGGGTCGTTCGACGTTCTCATCGTCTCCGGCCGCGAAAAACTCATCAAGCCGCATGCGCCGATCTTCGAGCGCTTCCTTGAGCGCGCAGGCGTCCGCGCCGAGGAATGCCTCTTCATCGACGATAATGCCGCGAACGTCGCGGCTGCTGCGGCGCTTGGCTTTCACACCGAGCATTTCCGCAATTCCGAAGCGCTGGAAGCCCGCTTGATCGCGCTCGGGCTCCTTGCCGCCGAGGCCGTGGAATGACCGGAGGCAGGAGGGAACTCGCGGCTCTGTCCCCGGAGGAGCGCCAGGCGGTCATTCTTGAAAAGACCAATGCCAGCGGACGTGTACTTGCCGCCGAACTTGCCCAGGAATTCGGCGTTTCCGAGGATTCGATCCGCCGCGACCTGCGCGATCTCTCGGATGCGGGCCTGGTGCAGCGGTTTCACGGCGGCGCGGCGCGGCTGGTGACGCCGGCGCTGGATTTCCAGCGCCGCGAAACGCTTCACATGGAAGAGAAACATTCGATTGGCCGGGCTGCGGCGGCCGTCATTCCGGACGGCGCTACGCTGCTGGTCGATACGAGCACGACGGTCGTCCGTTTCGTGCGCGCCCTTCCGGCGACGCTGTCCGTGCGCATCATCACGGCGGCTGTCGATGTTGCGGCGGCCGCGCTCGACCATCCGAACGCTGAAGTGATCATGCTCGGTGGCCGCCTTGGCAGGCTGACGCGTAGCGCGACCGGCATCGCTGCCATCGACGCCGTCCGCGCGCTGCGTGTCGATTATTGCGTCCTTGGCACCTGCGGCGTCGCCCAGGACCTGACGCTGCGTGCCGACGACTACGAGGACGCACTTCTGAAGGCGGCGATGATCCGTGCCGCCAACAAGACCTTGCTTCTGGCGACTGCCGACAAACTCGGACAGGCCGCGACTTATGAAGTCGCGCCGGTATCCGCTGTGTCGACGCTTTTCACCGGCACCAAGGATACCGCCATTCTCGATGCCGTTCGCGAGGCCGGCGTCGATGTCGAAATAGTCTGAAACTGCGGAGACGACGATGAGTGCCTCAATCGATCGGGATGCAAGGGCGGTTCTTCTGCCGGCTTTCGATACGCTCGATGTCTTGGATATTATGGTGCCCTTTCTGAAGGAGGGAGGATGCTCCGTCCTGATCGGCGAGACTCGTGCGGAATATGTTGCCCGGGCGATGTCGACAGAAAGACTGGCCTGCGAAACGCCGGACGGATTTCGCGCATCGATCGCGGCGTTTCAGGCCGTAACGCCTCATCTGATTGTCGCGGTCGATCAGGAGCTCGGCGGTATCCAGCGGCTTGCTGGCTTGGTTCCACCGCTTCCGACGCTCGACGAGGCACATACACTCTCTCCGGATGCACTTACAGAACGCTGCCGGATCACCGCCCAGGGCGCTTGCGAACTCGGTGTATCGATGTTCCTTGCGCCCATCGCCGACATCATCGACGGCCAAAACGTTTGGCTGCGAGCACGCACGATGGGCTCCTATCCGCAAGCTGTGGCCCGGCTGGTTTCAGCCTTTGTAACGGGTGTCCAGGCCGCCGGCATCACCGCGGTGACGAAACATTTTCCAGGTTTCAACGATCTGGCAGAAGACCCCGCATTGGCAGATGTTTGCCTGGCGACGCCGCTCGACCGCATTCTCCACAACTTGCTGCCGTTCAAGGCCGCTATCGAGGCTGGGACAAAGGCGATCATGACAGGGCCGGCACCTGTCGCCGCCATAGACGGAAACAATTCAGCAAGCACCTCGCCGGCCGTTATGGCTATGCTGCGGTCTCAATTGGGATTCAAAGGCCTCATCGTCAGCGATGATCTGGACGCACCAGCCACCCTGCGCGGCCAATCACTCCTTGAAACGGCGATAGCTTCGCTGAATGCGGGCGCTGATCTGCTACTCGTCGCGGGTGGGCCTCATCTAGGCGCGCTATCCGAAGGAATAGCGGCAGCCGCACAACGCGGCGACATTGAGCAGCAGCGACTTGCCGACGCTGCCGCTCGTGTCAGACAAATTGCCGGAGGTGGCTAGCTCTCATCTGATTTTTTGATCAGACAGCGTCCGCACCGATGGCGACCAAAGCTGCGCGGCCGACCGCGAAGTCCTGCTCCCCTGTCCCGGAGCCCACGCCGATCGCGCCGGCGAGTTTCCCGCCGAAGCGGATAGGCAGGCCACCGGGCAATGGCGTTACGCCGCCTTGCGATGCGACCCCGGCAGATGTGCCGAATTCGAATGCCATGGAGCCCGTCGGCGCGTTGATCGATGCGGCGGTGCGTGCCTTGGCGCGCGCCGTGTACATGCTCAGATACTTCGCTCCGTCCATCCGGATGCTTGCGATGGTTTCGCCGCTGCAATCAACGATGAAGATGCATTGGGGAACGGACAATTCCTCCGCCGCCTTAACGGCGGCTGACAGGGCCTCGATCGCGCCGGAATGGGTGAGGACCAGGGTTTCTTTCGTGTACTTCATGGTTTTCGCTTTTCTTCGGTCGTTCAGGACAGGGGAGAGAAGGACGTCGGGGTCAGGATCCGGATCGCCTGGGTATCGATCAGGCCCTTGATGCTGGCGAGATAGGGACCCCAGCCGGGATCGGCCAGCATGTGCGCCCTCTTCATCGTCCGTTCCGCGAGGTCTGTCCAGCGCCACATGGAGATGAAGTGATTCAATTCTCCGATTTCCGACGTGAAGAAACCAATCGGCTCACCAAGATGCGCGCGCTGAATCGGCAAGCCGAGTTTCATATAGTTTTCCATGAATTCGCCGAGGAAGCCCGCGCGAATCCGGTAATCCCGTTCTTCGAGAAGCATGGTCTTTTCCGTGAGTACGTTGGTATCGCCGTCGGCTCACCAGGCCGAGGCGCCGCCGTCGACCGTCATCATCGAACCGGTCGCGAATTTGGATTCATCGCTTGCCAGATAGAGGATGGCCAAGGCGATGTCGTCCGGCTGACCGAGTTCGGCCATCGGAGAGCGCGCCTTGAGGCCGGCCACGAAGGCGTCCGGATCGGGGACTTCCTTCAGCATCTTGTCGTAATAGTTCGACCAGATGACGCCGGGGGCGACGGAGTTGACGCGGATTTTGTCCACGGCATGGTCGAGCGCCATCGCACGGGTGAGGGCAGCGACGCCACCTTTCGCCGCGACATAGGCGGCGCGATCCTTGATGCCGAAGGTGACGATGTTGGAAGCGGTATTGACGATGCTGCCGCCCCCGCGGGCCCGGAGGGCCGGAACCGCGTATTTCGAGCAGAGATAGACGCCCTTGAGATTGACGGCAACGATGTCGTCCCAGTCGTCTTCAGCCGTCGTCTCGACGGTGCCGATCATGCCGCGCCCGGCATTGTTGACGATGATGTCGAGGCCGCCGAACGTCGAGACGGCGAGCTCCACCATCGCCTTCACTTCGCCGCTGTCACGGACGTCGACCTTGATGCTGACTGCGCTCTCGCCGATCTTGCCGGCGACGGACCTGGCGGCATCGCCGTTGAAGTCGGCGACGACGACCTTCGCGCCTTCGCGGGCGAAGGCTTCTGCGGTGGCCGCGCCGATACCAGCGCCTGCGCCGGTGACGATTGCGATTTTGTTTTCAAGACGCATGGTGTGACCTCACAGTTCTATTCTTTGAAAATGACGATGCAGTGCCTGCTCGACGCTCAGAGCCGCGAGCCAGGACGTTTTGGGATTGTCGGGAAGCGGCTTGTTTTCGAGCGAAATCTCGAATCTGCCGAAGGCGCCGGCGGCATTGACCTTATGGGTGTTGCCACTTGCATGCGGATCGGCGACCAGCGTTACCTTGGTGTCGGCAAAGCCGATCCCGGCAAGAGCGACTGCAGCCGTGACATTCGCGTTTTTTGGATACTGCAACGAGGCTTCCGCCGCATTGCCCTCGAAAATGACGGTCCTCTGGCGGAGGCTGGCGAGGTCGACGCTCTGCTCCGCCGGCGTTCCCTTCCAGGCGGACGGCGGTTTGGTGCCCGTATAGATGACGCTTTCCAGACCGGCGATCTTCGCCGAGCGCAGCACATCGAGGCCGCCGATCGCGCCGGAGGCGGCGGTCAGGCGGCTTCCTCCTTCCTCGGCAGCTTTTTCCAGCGCATGAAGCAACTCGGTATCGCTCAGGCTGCCGATCGAGACGACGATAACGTCGATGCCCGCGCGAAGGAGGGGTGGGACGGAATTCTTGACCGCCTGGTGGCTGGCACATTCCACGACCACCGAGGGCCCCCATTCAATGAGGGCGGCGACATCGTGGAAGACCTCTACGCCGTCGTGATCGACGGTCAGGTCGTGGGGCACGAGCGTGGCGGAAACTTCGATGCCGCTTCCGGAGGCGCGCAAGGAATGGTCGAGACTTTGCGCCATCGCGCCAAAGCCGATGACAGCGACTTTCTTGACGTCATTGTTCATCTGTTTCCTCCAGAAATTCTCGAAGGGTTTTGGCGTATCGCCCGGGATGAACCCGAGGAAAGAAGTGCGCCCCATCGATCACGGCGAGCCGTGCGCCGGGTATCATGGCAGCGAGCGTTCGGCTGTGGGCAAAGGGAATGAGGGCGTCGTCGGTGGCGCCGATGACGAGAGTGCGAGCGGTGATCCGCTGAAGGTCGCCGCTACGTTCGTCTGCAAGAAGCATCTCGATCCGCGCGGCGGCGACTTCCGGAGGCGAGAGTGCGTCCGCGGCGTTTTCAATGGTTCGGTCGAGAAGGTCGGCGTTCGCTTCGAGGAAGCTTGAAGGAAAGCCGATCGCATGGGTTAGTTTCTGGTACGCGATCGGCCCCGCGGTCCTCAATACGGCCAGGCGTGCTTCGAACATGGCGACGAAGCGAGCGTCCGGCTTCTCCCAACTGCCACTGATGACCAGCGATCTGACGAGCGCCGGTGCGTCGAGAGCGATGAACTGCGCCACCAGGCCGCCCGTCGAGTGGCCGACGATATGGGCTGCGTCCACGTTTTCCGCGCGGAGAATTTCCACGGCGTCCTCAGCAATCCTCGATGCCGAATATTTGCCAAGAGGCCTGTCGCTTCGCCCGGTTCCCCGATGATCGAACGAGATGACCTTGTAGCGATCGACAAGAAGCGGAACGATGTCGTTCCAGAAGCTTGCCGCTCCCCCGAGACCGGGAATGAGCAGCAAAGCTTCGCCTTTGCCGGAGACATCATACGTCACCCGGCATCCATCGGACGCCAATAATGTGGGCATTTTCGTTCTCTGGGTTTAGAGTTTGTCGGCTGCGACGAACGCCGTGCGCTGCTCGATCTCCAGTACGTTCTCAGGCCGTGCGAACGGCTCCGGCGCCGCCTCGCCCGGCTGCATCGGGCGGCCGATCTCCTCGAAGAAATGTTCGAGGCCGTTCGGCTGGATGAACCAGAGCCAATGCAGTTCCTGGTCTTCGGACGTGTTGATGAACATGTGTTTCCGGTTGCGGCCGACGAAGATCGTCACGCCGGGTTCCGCGGGATATTCGACGCCCTCGACGACAGCCTTGCCACGGCCGGAGATGAAATGCAGAACTTCATCGTGTACCGGATGCGCGTGCTCACGCACGTAGCCCTGCGGCGGCAAGGTTTGCGTCCCGAGGCTGAACGGCGTCTCTACACCGAGGAAGTCGGGAGAAATCCTGACGGAGATGTGGCCGTTGGCGGGAACCGGCTGCCAGAAGTTCTTGCCCTCTTCGGGCTTGAGGATCAGCAAGTCGCCCTTGGCCGGGGTCTCTTCTGCTTTATTTTCCATGGAATGTCTCCTTACGCGACTTCCGGCTGATAGTAATCGGCGACCTCCTGCGGCAGCTTTTTGCCGAGAATGTCGTCCGCGAGTTTTTCAGCCATCATGATGACGGGGGCGTTCAGATTGCCGCTGACGATGGCGGGCATGATCGACGCGTCGATGACTCGGAGATTCTCGAAGCCGTGGACCTTGGCATGGGTGTCCACCACGGACATGTCGTCGGTGCCCATGCGGCAGCTGCAGCAGGGATGGTAGTTGGTGCCGGCTTCCTTCCTGAGGAATTCGAGCAGTTCCTCATCCGACTGGACCTGCTTGCCTGGCGTGACTTCTTCGCCGCGAATGTCGTCCCAGGCGGGCTGGGCGACGATGCGGCGGATTTCCCTGATGGCCGCGATCGCCTGCTTCTGGTCTTCCTCGTCCTGAAGGAAGTTGAAGACGAATTTCGGTGCGACGTTCGGATCGGCGCTCGCAAGCCAGACGCGGCCTTCGCTCTTGGGTCGCATCAGGCTCATGAAATACTGGAAGCCATTCTCCAGATTGACCGAACCGTGCTGCATCTCGCCGATGAGCGGAACGAATTCCAGCTGCACGTTCGGAACCGTGAATTTCGGATCGGTGCGGAAGAAGCCGCCGACCTCGAAGAAGTTTGTGGCGCCCAGGCCCGTCTTGGCCAGAAGCCACTGCAAGCCGAGCTTGAGCTTGCCGAAGGTGGTAAGCTGGCCGACGACCGAAACCGGCTTGGTCGCGCGATACTGGACGGGGGCGGCGACGTGATCCTTCAGGCCACGCCCGACGCCCGGCAGATCCTTGACGACCGGAATGGACAGCTTGCGCAGTTCCCCGGCGTCGCCGATACCGCTCAGCATCAGGAGCTGTGGAGAGTTGATGGCGCCGGCGGCGAGAAGGACTTCCCTGTCCACATTGATCGAATATGCCTTGCCGGAAATGGTCGCCTTGACGGCGACGGCACGGTTGCCGTTGAACTCGATCTTGGTGACTTTCGCGCTGACGACGACGTCGAGATTGTCCCGTTTCGGCTGTGCGTGAATGTAGGCCTGCGACGTGCTCCAGCGGATACCGTGGCCGACATTGCGCTGGGTGATATGAACACCTTCCTGACGAAGCGCATTGTGGTCCTCGATATAGGGATGTCCCGCCTGTTCGCCGGCTTTCAAGAACGCCCTGTACAAGGGGCTGTTGGCCTTGCAGGTCTCGATGATCATCGGGCCTTTGCCGCCGCGATACTTATTCGAGCCCTTGTCTGACGTTTCCGCTTTACGAAAGTAGGGAAGCACATCCTTGTAGCTCCAGCCCGTGAGGCCGAGCGCTTCCCAGTTGTCGTAATCCCAGGGATTGCCGCGAACCCAGTTCATGCCGTTGATCGAGGACGAGCCGCCGAGAACGCGGCCTCGCGCTTCAAGGACGGTCCTGTTGTTGAGATACGGTTCAGGCTCGGACGTGTAGAACCAGTTGAAGCGGTCATTGGCCAGCGGCAGCGGCAGCGCAGCGGGCATGCGGATGTGGATGTGCTGGTCCGAGGGGCCTGCTTCGAGCAGGAGCACCCGGTGCTTGCCGTCTTCGGACAGCCGGCCTGCCAGAACGCTGCCGGCGGAGCCGGAGCCGATGATGATGTAGTCGTAGGTGCCTCTGGAGGGCGTTTTTGAAATCTTGCTCATGCCGAATGCCGTCGTGGTCTTGTGGTTGCCTGAGCGTATCTGTCGTAGTTCGACGGTCGCCCGCGTGAGTTCCTGTGAGAATGGCATTCGCTATCCTCAGGTTGGTGTCTTCCAGGTGTCGCCCAGCTTGTAACCGGTCGGGAACGGGTCGCGCGGATCCAGGACGTACTGGTGGAAAGCGGTGATCCAGGCCGAGCCCGTGATCGCCGGCCGCACGGCGGTCTGCCCCGCCACGGTCGTCGTTCCGAGAATTTCGCCGATGAACTCGGTGCCGATGATGGATTCGTGCACGAACTTCTCGCCGACGCCGATCTGCCCCTTCGCGTGCATCACGGCAAGCCGCGCGCTCGTACCCGTTCCGCAGGGCGACCGGTCATGCCTGCCGGGGGAAACGATCACTGTATTCTTCGCCCGCTTCACGCCGTTCTCGGTGCGGAGCGGGCCGGCGAACAGCGTCTGGTTGATGGTGTGGATTTCCGGGTTTTCCGGGTGGACGGCGGGTATCTGCTCGGCTGCCGCCAGCTTGATCTTCTCGCCGACATCGACCAGTTCGGCGGCCTCGTCCCGGGTGATGCCGTAGCCCAACTTCTGGGCATCGACGAGGACGTAGATCATGCCGCCATAGGCGACATCGACGACCATCGAGCCGAGGCCCGGAACCTCGATCGTCCTGTCCAGCGCCATGGTGAAGGCGGGAACGTTGTCGAACGTAATGCTTTCACATTTGCCGTCACGGCATTGTGCCGTTACGCGCACCAGACCCGCCGGCGCCTCGAGCGTGAGCGTCGTCACGGGCTCGATCATCGGCACCATGCCCGTTTCGAGAAGAACGGTAGCCGTGCAGATGGTGTTCGTGCCGGACATGGGGACGTAATATTCCGACTCCATGATGATGAAGCCCGCGTCGGCATCCGGATGGGTGGCCGGCAGCACAAGGTTCACGCACTGCGAGACCTTGCCGCGCGGCTCATGGAGGAGAAACTGACGAAGCTCGTCACCGTTCCTCTCCAGATACTGCATCTTCTCGAAAATAGTCTTGCCGGGGACGGGAAGAACGCCGCCCGTTATGACTTCATTCAGCTCGCCTGCCGCGTGGGCGCCGACGACATTGACCATTTTGCTGAAGCGCATTCCTCGCCATCCCCATGATGCATGTCGAACTGAGGCAGGCCAGTTCGATGTTCATGAGGCTGACTTGTAAACGTTTTCTGGAGAGCGGTCAATAAACGTTTTCTCGTTGCGTCATGCCGCGCGGTCGGACGCCTTCGGGGGTACGGTAATGGAATTGCGCAAGATCAGGCTGGTCTCGAACTGCATGGAGGTCAGGCTTTCGCCTTGCTCAAGGCTTGCGATCATTGCGCGTGCAGCGTAGCGCCCCATGTCTCCGACGGGGACCGACAGGGTCGTCAGCGGTTGGTAAAGAAGGGGTGCGAAGCTCATGTCTTCAAAGCCGCTCACGGACATCTGGCGGGGAACGTCGATCCCGAGTTTCCGGCACTCCGAGAGAACCCCGCAGGCCAAAAGGCCGGTGTTGCACATTACAGCCGTAACCTTTGGATTTTGCTCGATAATCCTGCGAAACGCCAACCCGCCGTCATTGATGGTATATCCGGGCTGAACGACCTGCATGACCGTATTCAGGTCGTGGTCCCGCATCATCTGCTCATATGCATTCAGTCGGGATTGCTGCCTGTCGTTGCCTTGCGTTGGGCCGGAGATCAGCGCGATGTCCTTGTGCCCGAACTGAAGCATGAGCTCCGCGATTTTCTGCGTGCATTTTGCATTGTCGATTCCAACGGAGGGCAGAGGGTGACCCTCCAGGTAAGAATATACCTGTAGCACCGGAATCGGGTTTTTCTCGATGAATTCCAGCAAGCGTTTGTCGTCTACCCGTCCAAATACAAGTAATCCTTCAGCTCCGCGGTTGAAAAGCCTGAATGCGGCGTCGAAAATCGTTGTATTGTCGTAGCCCGATGTCTGGAGAAAGCCCGCATAGTCTTGCGCGAAGAGTGTTTCCTGGATGCCGTGCGCCAGTTCGGAAAAGATCGGGTCGTCGAGACGTGGCAGGAGCGTGCCAATCGTGCGGGTGCGCGCCAGGCGCAGGGCCTTGCCGGCGGAATTTGTCGTGTATCCAAGCTGTGCCGCGGCCTTAAGCACCCGCTCAGACATTTCCTTGTTCACATTCTCCGGCTTGTTGAGCACGCGAGAGACCGTGGCGATGGATACGTTTGCCAACTTCGCCACATCGTGAACCGTTACCCCGCGCCCGGTCTGACGTTTGTTTTTCATGGGTTTTCTACTGCTCCTGCGGGGCCTAAGTCCTTGCCTGCTGCTCATGCATAATGGATGTATTTCTTCAGATTTCAATCACCCCGCCAGAATCCGGATTGACAACGGATATTCCTGGTGCATTCTGGTAAACGTTTACTAGCTCGCACATAGGCGGCTGCGTCGCGCAATCAATAAATTGGGGAGCCCAAACGATGCATGGACATTTCACACCTGAACTCAAGCGCCGAACTCTGCTCAAGATGCTGGCCATCGGGGCGGCGGCGACAACGCTATCTCCAGCGACCCGCGCATGGGCCGCGAGCACGTTGAACATCCTGAACAGCAACACCGCCTGGGCCGGCGCTCTTACCGGCGGCGTCGCGAAGGCATATACCGGCGCGCAGATCACGGGCGAAGGCAATCCTTATGAAGCCCATTACGAGAAGCTGCTGATCGAACTCAGCCAGGGTTCCAGCACCTTCGACATCTTCACCACCGACAATCTCTGGATCCGGCAGCCGCTGCGCAACGGCTGGGCAAGCGCGTTCGAGGATATCCGCGCGGAAGACGCCTCGCTGCCGGAAATCAGCGTGGGCAAACTTGCGCCTGCCTCGACGACCTATACGGAGTACGACGGCAAGCGCTGGGGCCTGCCGCTCGTCATGACGACCCCGGTCTTCGTCTATCGCAAGGATCTGTTCGAAAAGGCCGGCATCACGAAGGTGCCGACGAACTGGGACGAATATCGCGACGCGGCCGAGAAGCTGCATTCGGATGACGTCGCGGGCAACGTCCTGCTGCTCGGCGGTCAGGACGCGCATATGAGCGGCGACTGGGGCAGCCGCCTGATGGGCATGACCAAGATCGCCCCGAACGACGACGGCGTGCTCGATGAGAACAACAAGGTGGTGTTCAATTCCGAGGGCCAGGGCGCCCGCGCGATCGAGCGCCTGCGCGAGGTGCTGCCCTTCACGCCGAAGGGCGTCGAAGGCTTCGACTATGCGGAAGGCTCCTCCATCATGCAGCAGGGCAAGGCTGCAATGATGATCACCTGGTCGGACGTCATCGTCGGCATCGAGGACGGTCCGTTCAAGGGCAAGTTCGGTTACACTGTCTCGCCGACGGAGAAGTTCGAACAGCAGATGGTCGGCGGCTGGTCGATCCTCATCAATGCCGCGTCGGAAAACAAGGCGGAGGCCTACAAGTTCCTCAAGTGGATGAGTGAAGGACAGGCCTATGAGCTGTTCCGTGAGAACGGCGAGTCGTCGCTTTGCCTCCAGGCGGACATCGACAATCCTGAAATCGTCGCCAAGGTGCCGATGCTGCAGGCTTTCCGGGACTTCCCGGCACGCGGCACGACCCCGGTTTCGATCCCGCCGTATCGCCTGACCAATGCGGTCGAAGTGCAGCGGGTGCTCTACGAAAACATCCTTGCGGGCGTGAACGGTCGCAAGACACCTCAACAGGCGATGGAAGACGCCGAGGCCGCGCTGGCTTCCGTCATCCGCACCTGACCGAAAGCGTGTCGCGGGCATGGCTGCTGGCCATGCCCGTTTCTATTGGGGAACTTGAAAATGGCCAAAAGTGGCACCATCAACGCGCCGGCTTTGCAGCTGGGTGCGACGAAGGCAGTCCGCGCGGGCGAGAAGAGCGTTCCTACGCTCCTGCTTGCGCCGACGATGATCATCATGACGATCGTCGGCCTCTATCCGCTGCTGCATTCGCTCTACATATCGCTGACCAATTACAACCCGACATTCGGCACGTCCTACTCGTTTATCGGGTTCGCGAACTACGCCCGCGCCTTCGGCGATGGCCAGTTCTGGTACTCCGTCGGCCTGACCCTCGCCTTCACGGCAATCAGCGTCGCGCTTTCCTTGACGTTGGCCGTGCTTCTGGCGCTGCTGTTCAATCAGTACCGTTTCGGCTTCGTGGTCCTGCGCACCTTCCTGCTTATTCCGATGCTGATCACGCCGATCGCCGTCGGCATCACATGGCGCACGATGATGATGCCCGATCTCGGCGTCCTGAACTACTTGCTCTCGCTGATCGGTGTGAGCCATCTGTCCTGGGCCAGTTCACCCTCGAGCGCGCTCGCCTCGGTGATCCTCGTCGACGTCTGGCAGTGGACGCCGTTCATGTTCATCATCATCTTCGCAGGGCTTCGCTCTCTCCCCAAGAGCCCGTTCGAAGCCGCCGCGATCGATGGGGCAGGGCACCTTGCCACGTTCATGAACGTGACCCTGCCGATGCTGAAGCCGGTGATCGTCATTGCGACCCTTCTTCGCGTCGTCGACGCCTTCCGCACCTATGACACCGTTTACATCATCACGCGCGGCGGCCCGGACTTCGCGACGGACCTCCTCAGCGTCTATCTCCAGCGGGTGAACTTCCGCATCTTCGATCTGGGTTACGGCTCGGCGCTCTCGTGGATCGCCCTTGTCATCGTGCTCGTCGTCGTCCTCGTCTTCGTGAATCTCACCGGCTTCCTGAAGCTGGTCGCCGACAAAGAAAACCGCTGAGGAGATCGCTCATGTCGAATAGCCGAATTCTCAAGAGCGGCGCCGGCGCGCTGGCTGCATATGGCTTGGCGATCGCCGCCGCGCTCTTCTTCGCGTTTCCGATTTTCTGGATGGTCACTTCCTCCTTCAAGAGCGAAGTCGACATTTCGGCCTATCCCCCGGTCTGGAGCTTTTCGCCGACCCTGGCGAACTATGCACAGCTCTTCACCGAGCTGAACGCATGGCAGGCCCTGTTGAACAGCGCGCTGATCGTCGGCCTCGCCACCTGCATCGCGATGGCGGCGGGAACGATGGCGGCCTACGCGCTCGCCCGCTTCGACGTCAAGGGCAAGGAATTCCTCGCCTTCGAGATCCTTTCGATCCGCATGCTGCCGCCGATCGTGAGCGTCATTCCGATGTTCATCATCGCCCGCCAGCTGGGGATTTTCGATACGCCCTGGCTGCTGATCGCGGCTTACGCCCTCTCCGGCCTGCCCTTCGTCGTCTGGGTCATGCGCGTCTTCATCCAGGATATTCCGCAGTCCATCGAGGAGGCGGCGATGATCGACGGCTGCAGCCGCTTCGAAACCTTCTGGCGCGTCACGCTTCCGCTTTTGCTGCCGGGCCTCGCCGCGACGATGGTCATCGTCTTCATGTTCGCCTGGAACGAGTTCCTGCTCGCCAGCATGCTGACCTCGCAGGAGGCCAAGACGCTTCCCGTCATCGCCGCCAACGCGATCAAGCCAAAGGCCATCGCCTGGGGCCTCGCCTCCGCAGCCGGCGTGATGATGTCGCTTCCCGTCGTCGTCCTCGTTCTTCTGATGCAACGCTACCTCGTCCGCGGCCTCACGCTCGGCGCGGTCAAAGGGTAAGGAATTCTCGAAATGGCAATCAATATCGATACCGTCTACAAGCAGTTCGGCGCGCTGAAGGTCGTCAACGGCGTTTCCGTCGATATCAAGGATGGCGAGTTCTTCGTGATGCTCGGCCCCTCGGGCTGCGGAAAGACCACGACCCTGCGCATGGTCGCCGGCCTGGAGCTTCCCACAGCAGGCCGCATCAGCATCGACGGCGCCGACATGACCTACGCCGAGCCCCGCCACCGCGATATCGCCATGGCGTTCCAGGACTACGGTCTCTACCCGAACATGACGGTCTTCAAGAACATCGAGTTTCCCCTGAAGATCCGCAAGCTCGACGTTCGCGAGCGCGCACGCAAGGTGGAGGACACCGCTGAAAAGCTCGGGCTTGGCGAACTGCTCCAGCGCAAGCCATCGCAGCTTTCGGGAGGCCAGCGTCAGCGCGTTTCGCTCGCGCGGGCGCTCGTTCGCAACCCCAAGGTATTCCTCATGGACGAGCCGTTGTCCAATCTTGACGCAAAGCTGCGCGCCGTCATGCGCACGGAAATCAAGAAGCTCGTCACGAACCTCGGCATCACCACGATCTACGTCACGCACGACCAGATCGAAGCGATGGCGATGGCGGACCGTATCGCGGTCATGAGCAGGGGCAACATGGTCCAGGTGGCCTCGCCGCTTGAAATCTATGACCGGCCCAAGACGCGCTTCGTCGCGGAGTTTATCGGGTCGCCGCCGATGAACCTGTTCCCCGCGCAGCTCAAGGCCGGTGGCACCGTTACCTGCATCCTTCCGAACTTTGCCCATTCGCTTTGCGACGACGAGCGCGCGTTCGCAGCACAGATCGTTGACGGCAACGGCGGCCTGCTCCTGGGCATCCGGCCGGAGCACCTGATCGTCGCGAAAGCCGGCGCACAGGGCGCGACGGACGCGCTTGTCGAGCTGGTCGAGCCGCTCGGGCAGACCACGAACATCTATGTCAGCGTGGGTGACGTCCGCTTCGTCATCGTCACCGACAGGACCACGGTGAAGGCGGGAGACACGATCGGAGTTGTCGCTCCGTCCGAATTGCTGCGTGTCGTGGCCAACGATGACGCCGTGGTGCGTCACTGACCACCGTCGCCGCAGAAAACTGAAAGGAAATACCGATGACCGTTAGAGAATATGGATTGTGGATCAACGGCGGGTGGCTCAAGACAGCCAGGACGATTGAACGGACTTCGCCCGCTCACGGTGCGCCGCTCGCCCGTTTCGCGGAAGGTGGCGAAGGGGAGGTCGGTGCGGCCGTCGCGGCAGCTCGGGCAGCCTTCGACAACCGGTCGATCTGGTCCGGCATTCCCGGTTCGGAGCGCGCCAAGGCTATCACCCGCTGGCTTGAACTGATCGTGCGCGACACCGACAGGCTGGCGACGATCGAGGCCGAGGAAGTCGGCAAGCCCATTCGCTTCGCGAAGGGCGAGACGGAATGGGCCATCGAGCTCGGGCGTTACGCTGCCGCTCTCGCCTACCAGATTCCGGGCGACCTCGTGAACAATATTGGGGATGCGAACCTCGGTCTGGTGAGCCGCGAGCCCCGCGGCGTCATCGGCATGATCACGCCCTGGAATTTCCCGCTCGTCACGCTCTTCCAGAAGCTTCCCTTCGCGCTGGCAGCCGGCTGCACGGTCGTCATCAAGCCGTCGGAGCTGACCGCGGGCACGACGCTCGAGGTCGCTGCGCTGGCCAGGGAAGCCGGCATTCCGGACGGCGTGATCAATGTGGTGACAGGCTCCGGCCGTACCGTTGGCGAGGCTCTCACGGGCCACCCCGGTGTCGACATGATTTCCTTCACGGGTTCGACCGTGGTCGGCAAGCGGATCGCGCAGCGTTGTGCGGAGCAGATGAAGCGCGTCGGCCTGGAGCTCGGTGGCAAGGCGGCGAACATCGTCTTCGCCGATGCCGATATCGACTCGGCCATCGACGGCATCGCATTCGGCTATATTCTCAACCAGGGTGAGGAATGCGTTCAAGGGACCCGCCTGTTGATAGAGGAGTCCATTGCCGACGATTTCATCAGGCAGCTTGTCGAGCGCTCGAGGAAAATCCGTATCGGCCTGCCGGACGACGAACAGGCGGATGTCGGTGCGCTGATCCATGAGCAGCACATGGAAAAGGTACTCGGCTACATCAGGACGGGTGTCGAGCAGGGCGCGAAACTGGAAATCGGCGGCGAGCGCCTGACCGGCGACGGTCTCGGTAAGGGCTACTTCGTCGCTCCGACCATCTTCTCCGGCGTTACGCCGGAAATGACGATCTTCCGCGAAGAGATTTTCGGACCGGTTCTTGCCGTCACCACCTTCAAGACCGCGGAGGAAGCGATCAAGCTTGCGAACGATACCAATTACGGACTCGGCAACGGCGTCTGGACGAAGGACATCGACAAGGCGATCCAGGTCTCCCGTGAACTCAAGAGCGGGACGGTCTACGTCAACACCTTCCTCGAAACCTCGGTTCAGATGCCGTTCGGCGGCTTCAAGGAAAGCGGTCTCGGTCGCGAGAACGGCATGGATGGCCTTCTTGAGTTCACCGAGGTGAAGTCGACATTCATCAAACTGGGCAAGCGCGGCTACGCATTGCCTCACACGGTCTAATAACCATGCGGTGAATGGCTGGCTAAAGCGTTGCTCCTCCCGAGGCAGCCGTGGGCTGGTGGTGGTTGCGATCCGCCACCGGCCCATTTTTCTTCCGGCAGGTTCGTAGAAGGTTCCTAGAAATGACTGACATGCTGCCCCTTACCGTCGCCAAGCGGCGTGAGCACGACTCTCTTGGCGAAGTCGACGTCGATGCCGACGCCTATTACGCCGCTCAAACGGCAAGGGCTTTCGCCAACTTCCAGATTTCGGGCATCCCGATCGGGCATTATACGGTCTTCATCCGGGCGCTGGCCTTCGTGAAGAAAGCGGCGGCGCTGGCGAATCTGGAACTCGGCGACCTCGACAGGAAGAAGGCGGACGCGATCGTCGCCGCCTGTGACGACATCGCCGGCGGCAAGCTCGCGGACCAATTCGTCCTCGACGTTTTCCAGGGGGGAGCCGGGACATCGACGAACATGAATGTGAACGAGGTGGTGGCGAACCTCGCTTTGGAACATCTTGGACTTCCCAAGGGGAGCTTCGACGTCATCCACCCGAACAACGACGTCAATCTCTCGCAGTCCACAAACGACGTCTATCCCACGGCGATCCGTCTGGCGCTCCTTCTCAGCTACGACAGCCTGTCGAATGAGCTGGCGGATATCGCGGACGCTTTCGAAGCGAAAGCAGCGGAGTTCGCGAACATCCTCAAGCTCGGGCGCACGCAGCTGCAGGATGCCGTTCCCATGACGTTGGGGCAGGAATTTATGGCCTTCGCGGTGACGTTGAGGGAGGATATCCTTCGGCTCGAGGAGGCGGCCAGGCTTCTCAAGGAAATCAATCTCGGCGGTACGGCGATCGGAACGGGCATTACCGCCGATCCTCGCTACGCGGCTCTTGCCATCAAGAAGCTCGCGGAAGTGTCGTCGGTCGACGTCGTTCCCGCATCGGACTTCGTCGAGGCTTGCTGGGATACGGGAGCGTTTGTCCTCTTCTCCGGCACCATCAAGCGGACGGCGGTGAAGCTTTCCAAGATTTCGAACGATCTCAGGCTGCTTTCGAGCGGACCGCGTGGGGGCTTCGGCGAAATCAACCTGCCGCCGATGCAGCCGGGCTCGTCGATCATGCCCGGCAAGGTCAACCCGGTCATTCCCGAAGTGGTCAATCAGGTGGCTTTCCAGGTCATCGGAGCCGACCTCGTCGTGACCCTGGCGGCAGAAGCCGGGCAGCTCCAGCTCAATGCTTTCGAACCCGTCATCGTCTTCAATTTGCTGCAGTCCATCACGTTGCTGACCAATGCGGTGAGAACCCTCAGGGAAAAGTGTATTGCCGGGATCACGGCGAACGAGGAGCGCTGCAAGGAGCATCTCGAAGCGGGTACGGCGCTCGCGACTGCGTTGACGTCGCTCATCGGATACGAGAAGGCTGCCGAGATGGCGAAGGAAATTCTCCGGAGCGGCCGCACCATGAGGGCGTTGCTGGACGAGAGCAACACCTTGTCAGCCGATCTCCTGGAACAGGTTCTCGACACGAAGGCTTTGACGCGCCCCTCGCGCTTCCGCAATCAGCCGGCAAATGGAAAATAGGCATGCCTTATCTCGACCGCTTCAAGACCATCATCTTCGACTTCGACGGTGTTATTCTTGATTCCGCACGCTTGAAGACCGCGGCCTTTGCGCAGGTATACAGCTGCGAAGACCCGGAAAAGGTCGCTGAAGTCGTCGAGTACCAGGAACAGCATGGCGGAATTGGCCGACGTCAAAAGTTCGAGTATTTCGAGCGCGAGGTGTTCGGCCGACCCGGCGATGAAGTGACAGTTGAAAATCTCTGTGACCGTTTCGCGGAAATCATCGATGAGGGCATGCTCAATTGCGCGTTTATCCCCGGCGCCGAGGCTCTTCTCGCCCGTCTTGAAAACGAAATTCCGATGCACGTCGTTTCAGGAATGCCGGAGGATGATCTCAGGCTGGTAATCGAACGACGCGGGTTGTCGCGGTATTTCCGGACCGTATCGGGTTCGCCCAAGTCGAAATACGCCGAGTTTCGGAACGTGATGAGGCTGGAGAGCGCCGAAGCCGTGGAGTGTCTGGCGGTCGGGGATTCACCCACCGAGTTTCACGCGGCCCGTAAGATCGGCATCCCGTTTCTGGCGATCGTCGCACCCGACGTGGTTGACCTTTTCCCCGCCGATGTGCAGAAGGCCCCCGATCTCACCGGGTTCGAACGCGCCGCTCGACTGGCGCGGTGACGAGCTTCAGCCAAGAAGTCCATTTCCATGATCGCAGCTCACCAAAGGCCATATCTGGCGTTTTTCCTGCTTGCTATTGCGACCGGCGCGTTCATGGCGCGAATTCCGGACCTGCAGACCAGGCTCGCGGTCAACAAGGCCGAACTGGGCATGACCTTGATCGGGCTTGCCATAGGCTCGCTGATTTCTCTTTCGGCCTCTGCTCCCATCATTGCCCGCCTCGGCAGCAAGCGGACATTTTCAATCGCGATCCCCGCGATCGGCCTCCTGCTCGCGTTGACACCGGTGCTGCCAGGCGCAGGTGCCGTGTTTGGCTGTCTCTTCCTGACCGGTCTCTTTACGGGAACGCTTGAGCTTGCGCTGAACATCGAGATTGGGCGGATCGAGGCTCAGAAGGGTGTCAGCATCATGAACCGGTCGCACGGCTTCTGGAGTGTCGGTTTCTTCGTCACCGCTGTCACGGCCTCCTTCATCCGGCAGGCTGAAATACCGATGACAACGCACATGATCGTCATGGCGACGATCGTCGTTTTGTTGTCCCTCGTCGTTGTCAACGGGATGGAAAACGCAACCATCCCAAAGGTTGTCGAGGAGCAGAAAGCGCCCTTGATCGCCTTTCCCACGCTTTCGCTTATGCCGTTGTGCATCATCGGCATCTCGGCATGTCTCGTGGAGGGCGCGGGCCTGGACTGGTCGGCGATCTATATGCGGGACGTTTTCAAATCTGAACCGTTTATTGGCGGATCGGGCTTGACGCTGTTCGCATTTTTCATGGCGCTGGCCCGCGTTACGATCGATCCCGTGGTGGATCGATTTGGAGCACGCGTCGTCGCACAAACCCTCCTCACGATCGCAGCGATCGGCCTGGCAATCGTTTGGCTGTCCCCGCATGAATACGCCGCCTTGGCCGGCTTCGCGATGATGGGCGGCGGATGCAGTGCAGTCTATCCGATGGCGCTCTCTGCGGCGGCGCAAAGGACTGACAGGGCGTCGGCGGTTAACGTGGCCGCGGTCGGGCAGATGGCTTTCGTCGTGTTTTTCCTTGCGCCGCCTCTGCTCGGGTTCGTCGCCGAGGCTTGGGGTATGAGAATGTTATACGCCATATGCCTGCCCCTCATTCTCGTGGCCATTTTCGCCAGCGGTGCGCTGAACGTCCGGCGGGCGGCTAAGCCGGCGATCAGCGCGGTCAGTCACGAAACGGCTCTCTAGGGTGAATGCCCGCGGCAAGCCTCTCTTTTCGATATGCGGCGCTACGAGCGCCATATGACTCAAAGTCATGGAGAAACGAGTGTGCATGGCTTGATGCGAGAACCGGTTTCGGCAAGGTAGTCGCAAAACCGGGAACGCGGAGTTAGTCGTCTTGAACAGTGATAGTTTCGATTTTGTAGTCGTCGGCGGCGGGTCGGCCGGGAGTGTACTGGCCAGCCGGCTCAGCGCACGAGGCGATCGTGTCCTGCTTATCGAGGCAGGGGGTTCGGGCCGCGAAATCTCGTATGATCTGCCGTTTCTCGCTGCGAAGCTGTTCTCGTTCAAGCGCAATAATTGGTCGTACAATTGCGTACCACAAAAGAACATGAATGGACGAACCCAGTACTTTCCTCGAGGAAAGATGCTTGGCGGTTCCTTCATTTTCAATGGGGCGCAGTACATTCGGGGTAATCCTGCCGACTTCGACACATGGCGGCAGCTTGGAAATCCGGGCTGGTCTTTTGAGGATGTCCTCCCGTATTTCCGGAAATCGGAGAAGTATTTCGGAGGCGACAACGCGTTCCACAGCACGCGTGGTCCGATGCCCGTCACCAAGCCGCCGATGGTCAGTGAATTGACCACGGCCTATCTGGAGGCTTGCCAGCAGGCCGGTTACCCGTTGAACAACGATTTCAACGGCGCTTCCCAGGAGGGGTTCGGAGTTTACGACTTCAACATTGCCGAAGGACGTCGCCAGACGACGGCGAAGACATTTCTTCGCCCGGCGATGAGCCGCCCGAACCTCAAGGTGGAGGTGAATGCGAACGTCCACAAGGTGATTGTCGAAAACGGCGAGGCCGTAGCCATCGAATATGAAAAGGGTGGAACGGTCCATCGCGTGCGGGCAAACCGCGAGATCGTGCTGGCTGCCGGGTCATTCAATTCCCCCAAAATTCTCATGCTTTCGGGGATCGGTGATCAGGAGGCGCTCGGCAAGCTCGGCATCTCTCCGGTGAGACATCTTCCGGGCGTCGGCGCCAACCTGCAGGACCATGTGAACGTTTCGGTGGCGCACAGTTCGAAGAAGCCTGTTTCCATGGCATCTTCCCTGCGCATCCACTCGCTGACCTTCGCGATGATGAATAGCCTGCTTTTCAGGAAAGGTCAGGTATCGCAGAGCCCGCTTGAAGCCGGTGGCTTCTTCAACACGCAGCCCGGTGTCGAGGCTCCCGAATGCCAGGCGGTGTTCATCCCGTATTATCCAGGGCAGGGCCTCAAAATCTGGATGCCTTGGGCGGGCGAACTCGAAGGGCATTCCTACGTTGTGCATGTTTGGCCGAACCGGCCCGAAAGCCGCGGGAAAATGTGGCTGAAGTCCGCCGATCCCAAGGAGGCTCCCGTCTTCGACCCGAACTTCCTCTCATCTGAATACGACATGGCGGTCACTCGTGAGGCTATCCGTGTAACCCGCAAAATCTTCGCACAGGAAGCCTTCGAGCCTTACCGCGGACCCGAGCTTACCCCGGGTGCCGATATCAGGTCGGATGCGGAGCTTGACGCCTATATCCGCAGCACCTCGGGGATCGGTCACCATACATGCGGCACGGCCAAGATGGGCCAGGATGCGATGGCCGTCGTGGATGAGAAGCTGAGGGTTCATGGCATCGCGAAGCTGCGCGTCGCCGATGCATCGATCATGCCGACAATGGTTAGCGGCAACACCAACGCCGCGACGATAATGATCGCAGAGAAAGCGGCCGACATGATGTTGGCATATTAGTCAAATCGCGAACTTTATCTTTCGGGTGCTGAAGGGAGGCCCCGGTGGCGCTCGTAATGTTTTATCGACGCCGAGATTCGTCGCCGCCCGGACGCCCACGAAGGTCGCGGCCGATCCGCTGCGGCGTTTTCTTTTCGCCAATGAACGGCATGAGAAAAAGTCATGATGAAATGACGCGGGTTATCTTGAGCGGCTATACGGGCCGCACTAGCTTGCAATCACCTGAACGACCGGAAGAGATGCGGCGTTATTCGGGACCATGTCACCGGCAGGCAATAAGAACAATCAGCGCACTTGTATCGACAACCGGCGAGAGACTTGCCGTGATTGAAGAAGGGGAATGAACCGATGAAATCTATAATCCTTGCAGCGCTACTCTCTGCAACCGCAATTTTCAGCGCTGCGACGGTGCGAGCCGCTGAGCCATCAGGAACCGTCTATCTTCTCGTGCCGAACGTGACGACGAACCGCTGGGCAAAGTTCGACATTCCGAACATCACGGCGGCAATGAAGAAATACGCCCCCGGTGTCGAGATCAAGGTCCTCAACGCCAACGACGATATGCAGCAGCAGGTCTCGCAGGCGGAGTCCGCCCTCGCCAGCGGGGCGCTCGGCATCATCCTCGCCTCCGTCGATCCGCCCCGGTCCGCGAGTATCCTCGCGAAAGCCGACGCCGACGGCGTTCCCGTCGTGACCTATGCGCATGATCCGGGTCCGGGCCCGGTCGCCTACCATGTTTCCGTCCCATTCAGCGACATCGGCGAGGCGCAGGGGAAGTATCTCTCCGAACATCTCCCTGAACATCGTCCTGTCCGGCTCGCCTATATGCTGGGCGATCCCAAGTTCGCTTTCTATCCCGAGCAGATGAAGGGTTTCGACAAATACCTCAAGCCGCTCATCGAGAATGGCACCGTCGAAATCGCCTGCCAGGCCGATGCCCTCCTGTATCTGGCCGCGAACGCACAGAAGAACATGGAACAGTGCCTCACGAAGACCAACAACGAGGTCGACGGTGTCGTCGTCATGAACGACGACACGGGCGGCGGGGCCATCGCTGCGCTGAGCGCGCAGGATCTCGTCGGCAAGGTGAAGGTCTATGGCGGCTATGATGCGACCCTCGAGGGGATCCAGCGCGTGCTCCTTGGCTGGCAGGCCGCCGACATGGCGCCGCCCTACAGGCAAATGGCCGATGCGGCCGTCCAGCTGATCGTTTCGAAGGTCAAGGGCGAGGAGGCTCCGGCCGGCATCGTCAACGGGACCTGGCCCAACAATTTCACCGAGGGCGGTGTCCCGGCGCGGCTTGAGCCGAATGTGTTCATCACCCCGGACAACGTGCAGGAAACCGTGATCGACGCCGGGCTTTTCACGAAGGAAGAGCTGTGCGGCGGCATCGGGAAGGATGCGGACTTCTGCAAGAACTGAACCGGACGGAAAAGGGGCCGCCGATAAGGCGGCTTTTCAAAAACGCATAATGGGGTCCTAGTCATGAATAAGAACGAACCTCCGATCCTGGAGGTCCGAAACGTCTCGAGACGTTTCGGAGGAGTCGCTGCCCTCACCAGGGTATCACTCAGCATATGGCCGGGTGAAGTCGTCGCTCTGGTCGGCGACAACGGCGCGGGCAAGAGTACGCTGGTCAAGACGATCTCCGGCATCCAGTCTCCCGACGAAGGCGAAATCCTAGTCTCTGGAATACCGCTTTCGCTGAAAAGCCCGCATGACGCGAACGCGGCGGGTATCCAGACGGTCTACCAGGATCTCGCCATCTGCGACAATCTCGATACGGTGCAGAACCTCTTCCTTGGGCGTGAATACTATCACCCCTGGTACAAGGGCCGGCGGCTTGACCGTGCACGCATGGAGGCCCGTGCGAAAGAGGTGCTGGCAAATCTCGACGTGAAGATCCGCGACATCAACGTGCCTGCGAACGCCCTGTCGGGAGGGCAGCGCCAATCGGTGGCGATCTGCCGTTCGATCCTGACCGACCCCCGTGTCGTGCTCCTCGACGAGCCCACGGCCGCGCTCGGCGTCGCGCAACGCAAGCAGGTTCTGAACCTGATCGAGCGCCTCCGCGCGCAGGGACGGGCGGTCATCGTGATCAGCCATGACCTGGGCGATGTCCAGCAGGTCGCCGATCGCGTCGTGGTCCTGCGACTTGGCAGCAAGGTGGCGGAAGTCAGCCGTGGGAGCTACACCCGCGAAGAGTTGGTCGGCGCCATCACCGGGATGATCAGCAACGAGGAAATGGCTGCGCTTTCGCGTCGGGAGGAGGTGCACCATGTCTAAGCAGTTATCCGCCTTGACCACTTTCGCCAATTCCGCTCCTCAGGAAACACCGAAAATGAAGCTTGACGCTGTCTTGGGAGCACTGGCGACGCGGTATCGCATGCTGCCCGTTCTTCTTGCGCTCGTCCTCATCTGGGCCTACTTCGCGTGGGCGAACCCGCTGTTCCTCAGCCCGAGGAACTTGTCGAACCTTTCGCTGCAGATCGTGACGACCGGCATCGTGGCGCTCGGCCTCATGTTCGTGCTGGTCATCGGCGAGATCGACCTGTCCGTCGCCGCGACCGGCGCGGTATCGGCCGCGATTACGGCTGGAATGGCCGTCAACCAAGGGTTCGATACCGTGACGGCCGTCGCTGTCGGTCTCTTGATCGGTGCGGCGATCGGCTGTGTGCAAGGGCTGGTGATCACCTATTTTCGAGCGCCTGCCTTCATCGTGACGCTCGGTACGTCGCTCATCCTCCAGGGGCTTCTCCTCGATCTCCTGCCCGCCAGCTCGAACCTGATTTCACTGGTCGGCCAGCCGCTCGGGAAGGTCGCGACGGTTTATCTTCCCGTTCCCGTCAGCGTGGCTCTGCTCGCCGTCGTCATAGCGCTCGGGCTCATCTTCAGCCTGCAATCTTACGCCGCCAAGAAGCGCAACGCGCTTCCTGCATCGTTCCTGTGGTCCGTCGTCGCTCCGGCCGTCGCGCTCGCAATCGTCGGCACCGTCGTCATTGCCGTCTTCAGTTCGTACAGAGGCGTTCCGCTTCTCGTCGCGTTCCTGCTCGGATTGCTCGGTTTCTTCGCCTATGTGACGACCCAGACCCGCTTCGGCGTCTACCTGTACGCCATCGGGGCGAACGCGGAAGCCGCTCGCCGCGCGGGTATCTCGGTCAAGTTCCTGCGGGTGACGGCGTTTACGCTGACCGGGATTTTTGCGGCGCTCGGCGGCATGATCGCGGCGGGGCGGGTTCTCGGTGTATCACCCGATTCCGCCGACACGACGCTCCTTCTTGAGGCGATCGCTGCGGCGGTCATCGGTGGCGTCAGCCTCTTCGGGGGCAGGGGATCGGTCTGGGCCGCCCTGACGGGCGCGCTGGTGATCGGCAGCGTCTCGAACGGCATGCTCCTCATCAACGCTTCGACCCAGACACGCCTTGAGGTGCAGGGTGCGATCCTGACCCTGGCCGTCATCCTGGACGCCTATCTGTCCCGGAAAGCCAACAGCGGGCGTTGATTTTCATGGATGCGGCACGCTCCCCAAGCCGCATCTTGACGCTGGGGTCGCCACACGCCTGAAAAGGGGTGCAAAAGGCGGCCCCTTTTTGTCGGGGAAGCGGTGTCCGGCGCGTCCTTCTAACGCATCAATTGTAGGGTTTGCTCGGCTGTTCGCTTGGCTTCGGCTCTGAGGAAGGTGCGGAATTTCTGCACACCGGGCTTACTGCGCTTTCCCTTTGGATAGACGAGGTAGTAGCGCCAGGGCGTGGGTACCGGGACGCTGTGAAGCAGGACAAGGCGCCCGGATGTGAGCTCGTCGATGACCATGAAAGGCGGCATCAGGATCGCGCCGAGGCCCGAGATCGCCGCCTCGATACCCATCTGGTATTGTTCGAAGCGCGGCCCCTGGTTCGGTTGGGGATGGTCGATACCGACATCCTTGAACCATTCGCGCCAGGCGGTCGGCCTGTGCGTGTGCTGGATCAACGTGAGTTCGAACAGGAGCCGGGCATTTGGCGCCACGCCCTTTCTGATCAGAGAGGGCGCGCACATCGGCACAAGGACCTCGTCCATGATCAATTCCGACAGGCTGCCCGGCCACGCCTCGCTGCCGTAATGGATTGCCGCGTCGATATTGCTTCCCTCGAATTCGAAATGACCGATCCTGCCCGTCACCGAGATGTCGATGGTCGGGTTCTGCTTGAGGAACCGTATCAGGCGAGGGGCCAGCCAGCGGCTCCCGAGGCTGGGGAGCGTCGCGATGTTCAGGGATTCGTGAGCGCTCTTGTAGGTCGCAAGCCTTAGAGTCGCGGCGCCGAGTTCGCTGAGGAGAGTGGAAACCTCCTCGAAATACGCCGCGCCGGATTCGGTAAGCACCAGCCCGTGACCGGTCCGCTCGAACAGCGGTGTACCCGTGATTTCCTCGATGGAGCGCACGGCGCGGCTGACACCGCTTTGCGTGATGTTGAGCTCTTCCGCCGCCCGGGAAAAGCTTTTGTATTGCGCCGCCAGGATGAACGCCCTGAGCCCCGTCAGCGACGGCAGGTTGCCCTCGCGCTCGATGGCATCGATCGGTGTGGAACTGTCCGTTCCTGCACGCTTCATCGTCTTTCCGCCTCATGACTTTTCGTCATGGAGACACGACTTCGTTCGTATTGTCAATCGAGTCCGCCAAAGCAAAATGGCTCGCGAACAGGCAGTTTCGCGGTTGGACGAGTGTGATGGATATGAGAAACGAAAAAGCGAGGGCGCACGGCCTTCCCGCGGAAAACGCGGATGAGGCCAAGTCATATCGCCTCAAGATTTTCGATCCGCATCATCATCTCTGGGACCTGACGCAGTATCGATACCCGTGGATGGATCCGGGCACTCCATCGATCGTCGGCGATCCGGCGCCGATCCGGAAAAACTATCTGGCGAAGGACTACCTCGCCGACACCCGGGAATTCGACCTGATCGGCACGGTGCATCTCGACGGTGGATTTGATCCGTGGAATCCGGTCGGTGAGACGCGGTTCGTCCAGCAAATTCACGAGAAGAGCGGCTTCCCCAACGCCATCGTCGGCCAGGTGGCGCTCGACAATCCGGCGGCCGTAGAACTGATCGACGCCCACATGGCCGCGTCGCCGTTGCTCAGGGGCATCCGCCACATCGTGGCATGGCACCCCGACCGCCGGCTCACCTACGTCGATAGAAGTGACTACCTCCGGGACGAGAGATGGCTGCGCAACTTCAGCAAGCTCGCCGACTACCGCTTGTCCTTCGACACCCAGGTCTATCCGCATCAGATGGAGGACCTTGCGTCGATCGCCAGGGTCCACGCCGGGACCCGGATCATCGTCAACCAGGCGGGCATGCCGGATGGGTTGATCACCGGCGACTTTTCAGCCTGGAAGACGGGAATGCGAACTCTCTCGGCCTGTCACAACGTTTCCGTCAAGATTTCCGGCTTCGGCATGTTGAAGCCGAAATGGACAGTGAAGGATGTCCGGCCTTTGATCACCGAGCTCGTCGATCTTTTCGGTCCGTCCCGCCTGATGTTCGCGAGCAATTTTCCCGTCGACAAGCTCTTCCGTTCTTTCAGGGACATTTACCACGACTACGCGGAATGCGTGCGCTCGCTTTCCGAGCCGGAGCGAGAGGCAATGTTCAGCGGCACGGCCATCGAATCCTATCGACCAGTTTTCCCAGGTGTCATCAGAAAGTGAATGCGACAATGAGCCGGACCCTTTTCAAGAACGCGTCGATCCTTGATGTGGACGCAGGAACGTTGCTGGAAGAGCGCGACGTCCTTGTCGATGAAGGGAGAATTTCCGAAATCGGCGAACCCAGACTGACCGCCTCGGATGCTAACGTGATCGACGTAAAGGGAAAGGTCCTGATGCCGGGCCTTTGCGATGCCCACGTCCATGTGATCGTGCCGATCAACAGCTTCCTGCAACTCACCAAGTGGTCGCCATTCTACACCGCACTCAGAGCCATGCCCATTCTGGAGGGCATGTTGATGCGCGGCTTCACCACCGTCCGCGACGCAGGCGGCGCGGATTTCGGCCTTGCCCGTGCGGTCGAGGAAAAACTCATTCCGAGCCCGCGCATTCTCTACAGCGGTAAGGCGATCTCGCAGACCGGCGGTCACGGCGACATGCGCGGCGTCGGCGAAACGGAATTCGACAGCCATTATTATGTCCCGAGCCTCGGTCGGGTTGCCGACGGCGTGGATGCGGTGCGCCTTGCCGCTCGCGACGAAATTCGCCGGGGCGCCAGTCAGGTGAAGCTGATGGTGGGCGGTGGAATCGCTTCCTATACCGACCCGATTCACTTCGTTCAGTTTTCGGGCGAAGAGATCCGCGCCGCCGTGGAGGAGGCGGAAAATGCGGGCAAATACGTCATGGCTCACGCCTATACCGCGCGCTGCATCCAGCACGCCGTCAGGAACGGCGTCCGCTCGATCGAGCATGGCAACTTCCTCGACGATGAGACTGCCATGTTGATGAAGGAGCGGAACGCCATCCTGGTACCGACGCTCGTCGCATATACGACGATGTGGGAGGAGGGCCTGGAGATCGGGATGCCGCCCGAACTGCACGCGAAGATCAAGTATGTTCTGGATATCGGGTCGAACCAGTTGGAGGTCGCCCGGCGCCACGGCGTGAAGATGGTTTATGGCACTGACCTTATCGGGCCGATCCACCGTCACCAATCCATGGAGTTCAAGATCCGCGGTGAAGTGCTTCCGGCGATCGAGGTCATCCGGTCGGCGACCAGCTATGCAGCGGAGCTCTTCAAGATGGAAGATCAGATCGGCAGGGTTCGCGCTGGTTTGCGCGCCGATCTTCTTGTCGTCGACGGCAACCCTTTGGAGGATTTGGGCCTTCTCCAGGATCCCTCCAAGCTGTCGATGATCATGAAAGATGGAGATATCTACCGGAACGTCATGTAGGGCGTCCGGGATTCCTGCCTCCCTCTCCTTGCTTAAGCCAATAGGGAAACTGCCGGCATGCGATCCCGTGTCTCCGTTAGAATCTGACGAGTTGGCAGAAAGGCAATGATGACCACGCACGCGGTGCGTATATCTGGGAAGTCACGCTGGGTCCCATGCGTTCAAACGCCCCTTCGACGCGACCGGTTGTCTGCATTATCCGCCTGCCAGCCTCGGCAGAAGATAGATTTCCGCTCCCGCTGGCAGTTCCTTCGACCATGTGTCGCGATAGATCGTCCCGTCTATCGCGACTGCGATCCCGCGATCCATCAGCGGCGCGAGCCCAGGGAACCGTTCGCTTAACCTCTTGAACAGTTCCCTGATGTTTCTCGCCTCGATCTCGACCTTGCTGGTGCCCCCGGCCGCTGCGGCGAGCGCACCCCAGAGCGTCACCTCGACCATCGGGCCTCCTTACGTCTCAAGCGCCGCCAGAATCCGCGGCGGCGACATGGGAATATGCTGCATCCGCACACCCACTGCATTGGACACCGCATTGGCCACCGCCGCAAGCGGGGGGACGATGGAGGTTTCCCCGACGCCGCGCACCCCATAGGGGTGATTGGGGTTGGGGATCTCGAGGATCTGCGTGTCTATCATGGGCAGATCCGAACATACGGGTATGCGGTAGTCGAGAAAGCCCGCATTCTGCAGCCGGCCGTCCTTGCCATAGATGTATTCTTCGTTGAGCGCCCAGCCGATGCCTTGCGCGGCGCCGCCTTGGTATTGTCCCTCGACATAGGTTGGATGCACGGCTTTGCCGGCGTCTTGCACCACGGTGTAGCGCAGGACCCTGGTGGCCCCTGTTTCGGGATCGACCTCGATATCGCAGATATGGGTCGCGAAGGACACGCCAGCGCCATCCGCCACGATTTCGCTATGACCGGCAATCGGGCCGCCGGTGGTGCCCGATGCAGCCGCAATCTCCTTCAAGGACAGATTCGGAAGGTTTCCATGCGTTTCGCCCTTGGCGACGGCATGGCCCTTTTCCCAGGCCACGTCCTCGACCGGGATGTCCCACATCTGCGCCGCACGCGCGCGAAGGACTTTGATCGCGTTGCGAGCGGCAGAGATGGTGGCCATCGAGGACGAGAAGGTGCCGCGGCTGCCGTCCGTCATGTCATTGTAGCCGAGGCTCGACGTATCGGCGATCACCGCTCTGACTTGCGCGTAGTCGATCCCGAGTTCCTCTGCCGCCACCAGCGAGAGCGATGCGCGCGAACCACCGACATCCACAGTGCCGACCGCAAGCGAGACGGTGCCGTCCATTCCGATATTCAGGTCGGTACATGTCTGGCCGCCGAAGTTGAACCAGAAGCCGCACGCCATGCCGCGTCCCTGGTTCTTGCCGAGGGGCGCCTTCATGTGCGGATGGTTCTTTACAGCTTCCAGTGTCGGGCCGATGCCAATCGGGCCGTAGACCGGGCCATAGGATGCCTTGGTCCCTTCCTGCGCCGCGTTCTTGATGCGGAAGTCCACGGCATCCATGCCGACCTTCCCGGCAAGCTCGTCTATGGCGCTTTCCACCGCAAACGCCGCCATCGGCGCGGAGGGCGCACGATACGCCGCCGTCTTCGGCCGGTTGACGAGCACCTCGTAGCCGACGGTCCTGACATTCTCGAGCTTGTAGCAGGCAAATGCGGTCATGGCGCCGACCTCGGCCCAGGATCCCGCATAGGGGCCGCACGAATAGCGAAGCGTAGCATCGGCGGCGATGATCGTTCCGTCCTTCATCGCGCCGATTTTCACGTCGATCGATGTGGCGCTTGTCGGGCCGGTCGCGCGAAATACCTCGTCGCGCGTCATGACCAGCTTGACCGGCCTGCCGGCCTTGCGCGACAGCGCGAGCGCGACGGGTTCAGCCCAGACATGCGTCTTGCCGCCGAAGCCGCCGCCGATTTCCGACGAGGTCACGCGCAGCTTGGAGGCATCCATGCCGAGCAATTGTGCGCAATGCTGGCGATAGACGAAGTGGCCCTGCGTGCAAACCCACAGATCCGCCGTGCCGTCCGGGCTGACATTGGCCACGCAGGCATGAGGCTCGATATAGCCCTGATGGGTCTGTTCGGTCTTGAACGTCCGCTCGACCACGAAATCCGCCTTTGCCATGCCGGCATCGACGTCACCATGTCCGAACTGGCTGCGCATCGAAACATTCGAAGCGCGATCCGGCTTCGGATCGACGCCTGTCGTGATGATCGTGTCGTTGATGAGCGGAGCATCCGCGGCAAATGCCTGGTCGACGTCGGTGACGTGCGGCAGGAGTTCATACTCGACTTCGATGAGCTTGAGCGCCTGCCTGGCGGTGCGTGCATCGATCGCCGCCACGGCGGCCACGGCGTGCCCGTCGTAGAGCGCCTTCCTGCGCGCCATGCAGTTGTCGAGAATGTCATACATGGCGGCATCGCCGCTCGTGAGGTCGGGCAGGTCCGCCGCCGTCACCACGGCCTTGACGCCGGGAAGTTGCTCGGCCTTGGACGTGTCGATCCTGCGAATGACGGCGTGGGCGTGCGGGCTGCGCAAGATCCGTCCGACCAGCTGGCCGGGCATATTGAAATCGGCACCATAGCGCGCGCGGCCCGTCACCTTGTCGATGCCGTCGGGCCGGATCGGCCGCGTGCCGACGGAGGAGAAGCTGCGTGTCGTGTGGCGAGGATCGAAATTCATGGTCATGCTCCTCTCATAACGCTGGCTGCGTCCTGAACCGCACGCACTATTTTGTCATAGCCGGTGCAACGACAGAGATTTCCGGCAAGGCCGAAGCGTATTTCCTCTTCGGTGGGATCCGGATTCTTGGCCAGCAGATCCTGGGCGGCGATGAGAAAGCCGGGTGTGCAGATGCCGCACTGCAAAGCGGCATGCTCGAGGAACTTCTGTTGCAGCGGGTGAAGCCTGTCGCCCTGCGCCATGCCCTCTACTGTGGCGATCCGGCGGCCTTCCGCCTCGGCCCCGAGCACCAGACAGGAGCAAACCAGCCGGTCGTCGAGGACGATGCTGCAGGCGCCGCAGTCGCCCGTGCCGCAACCCTCCTTTACGCCCATCAGCCCGAGGCGTTCGCGCAGCACTTCAAGCAGCGTCTCGTCGGGATGACAGAGGAACTCGGCATGATCGCCATTGATTGTCGTCGAAACTGCTATGCCTGCCATCACTTTTGTCCTGCACGTTGATAGGCGGTCAGCGCGACCCGCTTGGCCAGCACGCCCGCGACCTTCTTTCGGAATTCCACAGTGCCTCGCTTGTCGTCTATCGGGCGACAGGCGCTGGAACAGGCCTCGGCGAGGCGGTCCAGCGTGCTGATATCGACACGGGAACCGATCAGGATATCGGCCGCCTCTTTGACCAGGAGCACCGTCGGCGCCGCGGCGCCCAGCGCGACGCGCGCTTCTTCGACGACGCCCTGATCATCGAGGGTGAGATTTACCGCGGCGCTGACGACGGCGATGTCCATCTCCGTTCGCGGTGTGAACCGTTGGTAGGCGTCGCCCGAATGCGGCCGGCGCTTGTCGAGCAGAATGGCTTCGATGATCTCGCCGGGCGCAAGCGATGTCCTGCCGGGGCCGACCGGTATCATTTCGACAGCGATCGTGCGGGAACCGGCTGGCCCTCTGATCAGGGCCTTGGCGCCAGCGGCCACGAGGGCGGGCACGCTGTCAGCCGCGGGGGACGCATTGCAGAGGTTCCCGACAATCGTACAGCGCCCCTGTACCTGTTTGGAACCGATCAGGGTCGCTCCCTCGACAACGCCCGGCCATGCACGCCTGAGCGCTGCATTCTCGCCCAGAACGGCGCAAGGCACTGCGGAGCCTATGACGAAACCTTCGTCGTTTTCGCTCACGCGTCTCAGGGCATCCACGCCTTTGATATCGATGATTAAGTCAGGCTCGATGAACCCTCCTTTCATTCTCACCAGCAAATCGCTCCCGCCGGCCAATATCGCGGCTTTGCCTGACGCTTCAGCCAGCAGGTCAATGGCATCCTCCAACGAATCTGGGCGAACATAGCGCAAAGGGCTTCTCCTCGTGATGAAGTCGGGTCGGGATGGGAGCTTGCAATCCGTTGCAAACGCCGCTGCGACGATACGGCTCTTGCCGTCGCTCGACAACGCTATGGGATGCGCTGGTTCGATACAAGTCGGGTCCGACATTCAGGGAAGCGGCTAGCGCAAGTCCGGTCAAAATACGGTGATGGCTATCGCGGTTCCAGGGTGCCGACGATTTCGATACGGCCTACATGCGGTCCCTCTTCGGCCATGGCTATGCGCGGGCGCGGCCGGGATATCTCTGGATGCGCGACCGGAAGTGGTTCCATATACAATCAAGGGGTAGGCTTGGTACCGCTGCGGCTTTCAAGGCGGTATCGTTGCCCTGGATAGATAATGCGCGTGATGGAGACGATGCTGCGATCCGACCAGGTCAGCCGCCGGATCATCAGGCAGGGCTCGGTTTTCAGGATCATCAGCAGCTTGCATTCCCAAGGCTGCGGAATCGTCGCCTCGACGACATGTTCGGAGCCTCTGAGGGGGGCGATGGCCGACAGGTAGGCATTCGGCGTGGTGGCCGAGAAGTCCTGGCCGAGATAGTCGGGCGCTACGCCGGGATGCACATAGCGGTCCTCTATCTGCACCGGCACGCCTTCCTCGCTGTGCACGATGAGAGAATGGAAGACGGGTGCCCCGATTTCCAGGCCCAGGGCATCGGCAACGTCCGGGGGCGCGGAGGCTTCCGCCAGCGCGACCACCCTCGCTTCGTGGGTGTGGCCCCGTTCCGCAATCTCGTCGGCGATGTTGCGGACCTCGAACAGGGTCGATACGCCCTTGGGCTCGGCGACGAAGGAGCCGACGCCCTGGATTCGAACGAGTTCGCCTTCGCTTGCGAGCTCGCGCAGGGCGCGGTTGGCTGTCATCTTGCTGACGCCGAGTTCGGCCACGAGCTCGTTCTCCGAAGGAACGCGATGCTTCGGCGGCCATTCCCCGCTGCGAATCCTGTCGAGAATGATCTGCTTGACGCCGACATAGAGAGGCGTCGTATCATTTGCCGCCAGCTCGTCCCGCATTTCATGGCTACGTTTCATCGTTGAATTCCCTGGCGTCGAACTCGATTGTCAAAAAAACAAATATGCATCTTGCATAACACAGATTTTCTCCTATGGTACCATATACAACCTCCCCAGAGCGAATGCGATGGTGGCAAGCCGGCGAAGAATCGGCAAGCAATAATGCTCAACGAACCTCAGAGGAGCCCTCAAATGGAACTGCGGAAAGTCTTTCTTGCCGGCGTGGCCGCTTTTGCCGCGCTTTCTGCTCCCGTCCTCGCCAAGGACTGGAAGTCAGCCACTATCACGCTCGAAGGCGCCTATGCGCCCTGGAACCTTACCAATGCGGACGGCACGCTCGGCGGCTTCGAGCCCGAGCTTGCAAAGGTGCTTTGCGAACGCGCGAAGATCGAGTGCACGCTCGTCGCGTCCGACTGGGATGGCATGATCCCGGCACTGAATGCCGGCAAGTTCGACGTGATCATGGATGCGCTGTCGATAACCGAAGAGCGCAAGAAGGTCATCGATTTCACCATCCCCTATGCCGCAACGCCGGCGGCTTTCGCGACGGCGGCGGACAGCCCCGTGGCAAACGCGACCGGAACGGGCGCGATCATCAAGATGACGTCCGGCCAGACCGGCGTGAAGGAGATCGAGGCTCTGAAGGAAGCTTTCGCGGGCAAGACCATCGGTATCCAGGCGGCGACCGTCTACGCGAAGTTCATCTACGACAATTTCGGCGCGACGTCTGAAGTCCGGGAGTACAAGACCGGCGCCGAGCGCGATCTGGACCTCCAGAACGGCCGCATCGACCTCGGCTTCGACGATGCCGTCTATTTCGGCAACGCCTTTGCCGCCGCCAACGGCGCGCTCGCCTTCACAGGCCCGGAAATCGTCGGCCCGATCTGGGGCGAGGGCGAAGGTCTCGGCATCCGCAAGGCGGATACGGATCTGCGCGACAAGTTCAACGAGGCCATCAAGTCGGCGCTTGCCGATGGAACCGTGAAGGAGCTGTCGATGAAGTGGTTCAAGGTGGACGTCAGCCCGCAGGAATAGGCGGGATACGTCGTCGCGATCCGGGTTTCCGGCAGGCCGCTGGAAGCCCGGGGCGCATTTGTCTTGATGCCGCAATCGACGGGACACGGACATGACAACCTTGGAACTCCTTGGCTTCGGCCAGAACGGGTGGGGCGCGCTGCTTCTGGTCGCCACGCTGATGACGCTCGCGGTGACGGCAACGGCGCTCTTGATCGGGGCCGTGCTCGGCACCGTGGTGGCCATTGCCAAACTGTCGGGCAACCTGCTGCTGGTCAGCCTCGGCAATATCTATACGACCGTTTTTCGCGGCGTGCCGGAACTGCTGATCATCTATCTCATCTATTTCGGCGGCTCTTCGGCCGTCACGGCCGTCGGCCAGTGGATGGGGTATGAAGGGTTCCTCGGATTGCCGTCCTTTGCCGCCGGCGCGCTCGCCGTTGGCATCATCTCCGGCTCCTACCAGGCAGAAGTCTATCGCGGCGCCTATCTCGCCATCGCCAAGGGCGAACTCGAGGCGGCCTCGGCGATCGGCATGAACCGCATGCTGCGCCTGCGCCGTGTCGTCATGCCCCAGGTGCTGCGTTTCGCCATTCCCGGTCTCGGCAATGTCTGGCAGCTCACCCTCAAGGATTCCGCGCTGATCTCCGTCACCGGCCTTGCCGAACTGATGCGCACCAGCCAGGTGGCGGCGGGTTCGACCCGGCAGTATTTCCTTTTCTACATCGTCGGCGGCATTCTCTACCTGGTGCTTACGAGCCTTTCTGACCGGCTGTTCAACCGTGCCGAACGGCGCGCAAACCGCAGCATGCCGGCCGCAGCCATGGGGCAGGCCTGATGGATATCGCCTTTCTTTCCTCCGCGATGGCCACGCTGCTTGCGGCCGTGCCCACGACGCTCCTGCTGTTCTCGCTCTCGGTGTTCTTCGGCGGCCTGCTGGCGCTGGTGATCGTCACGATGCGTGTTTCCGGCAACCGCTTCCTCTCCGGCTTCGCCAAGGGCTACATCTTCGTCTTCCGCGGCTCGCCGCTGCTGATCCAGATGTTCCTCGTCTTCTATGGGCTCGGCCAGTTCGGCGTCATCCGCTATTCCTTCCTCTGGCCGTTCCTGCGCGAGCCGGTGGTCTGCGCCGTGCTGTCGCTGGCGCTCTGCACGGCGGGGTACTCCGCGGAAATCTTCCGCAGCGGCATCCGCGCCGTCTCGCCGAAGGAGATCGAGGCGGCCCGCGCGATCGGCATGTCGGGCTTCCTTCTCGTTCGCCGCATCATAGCACCGATCGCCTTCCGTCATGCCCTGCCAGCCTATTCGACGGAAATCGTGCTGATGATGAAGTCGACCGCGCTCGCAAGCCTCGTCACCGTCTGGGAGGTCACCGGCGTCGCACAGCGCCTGATTTCGCAGACCTACCGGACGATGGAGGTCTTCCTCTGCGCCGCGCTCATCTATCTCGTTCTGAATTTCCTGATCCTGCAGGCCATGGCGCTGCTGGAACGTTCGCTCTCGAAACATCGCCGCGCGGCCCCGCCGTCGGCAGTCAAAGCCTGAGGGAGGCCCGACCGATGCCTGGTGTGACCCGCCTTTCCGTCCGCGACATTCACAAGCGCTTCGGCAATCATGAAGTGCTGCGCGGCATTTCGCTCGATGCCGAGGACGGCGACGTGATTTCACTGCTCGGCGCCTCCGGCTCCGGCAAATCGACTTTCCTGCGCTGCATCAACCTCCTGGAAACGGCGACCTCCGGCGAGATCTTCGTCGACGGCGAGCAGATCCGCATGGTGCAGAAGAACGGCCAGAGCCGCCCGGCAAGCCAGAGGCAGGTCGATCATATCCGCTCCGAACTCGGCATGGTGTTCCAGAGCTTCAATCTCTGGTCCCATATGACGATCCTGCAGAACATCATCGAGGGACCCGTCCATGTGCTGAAGCGCCCCAAGGCCGAATGCATCGCCGAGGCCGAAGCGCTGCTGGAAAAGGTCGGCATCGCCGACAAGCGCCATGCCTATCCGGCCCATCTGTCGGGCGGCCAGCAGCAGCGCGCGGCCATCGCCCGCGCGCTCGCCATGAAGCCGAAGGTCATGCTGTTCGACGAGCCGACTTCGGCGCTCGATCCGGAACTCGTCGGCGAAGTGCTGCGCGTCATGCGCGCGCTGGCCGAGGAGGGCATGACGATGCTGGTCGTCACGCATGAAATGAGCTTTGCGCGCAACGTGTCCAACCGCGTCGTCTTCATGCGTCAGGGCCTCGTCGACAGCAGCGGCACGCCCGACGAGATGTTCGGCGGCGGCGCATCGCCGGCCTTCCGGCAGTTCATCGGCCATTTCGGCAGCGGTCAATGAGCGTCGTTCTCGACAACGGGCTTTCCTGGCGGGAGGTCGCGCGGATCGGCGAGGGGGAAACGTTGGTCCTCTCCGAGCGGGCGATCGCCCGTCTCGCACGGGCAAGAGAGATCGTCGACGCCATCGTGACTGCGGGCATCCGTGCCTATGGCGTCAATACGGGCGTCGGCGCGCTTTCCGATACGGTTGTCGATATCGCATCGCAGAGCCGGCTTTCGCGCAACATCGTGCTGAGCCATGCCTGCGGTGTCGGCTCGCTGCTGGCGCCGCGCGAGGTTCGCGCGATCATCGCCGCGCAGATCGCCAATTTCTGCCACGGCCATTCCGGCGTGCGTCCGGCGGTCGTCAGCCATCTCGCAGCCTTTCTTTCGAAGGATTGCATTCCCGATGTGCCCTCCAAGGGGTCGGCGGGCTACCTTACCCACAATGCCCACACCGCGCTCGTCCTGATCGGCGAGGGGCATGCCGCCGTGCGAGGTGAACGCATGACCGGCTGCGAGGCACTCGCGACCATCGGCCTTTCGCCGCTGGTGCTGGAGGCCAAGGAGGGCTTGAGCCTGGTCAACGGCACGGCCTGCGCGACCGGTCTGGCCTCGCTTGCCTTGTCGCGCGCCGAACGGCTGCTCGAATGGGCCGATGTGATCGCCGCGCTGACGCTTGAGGCGGCTGGATGCCAGATGGCGGCTTTCGATGAGGCGGTTCTCGCCCTGCGGCCGTCCGCGGGCATTGCCAAGGTCGGCGCGACCTTGCGCGCGCGCCTCGCCGGAAGCGGCCTGGTCGCGGCGGCCGTCGGAAGGCGCACGCAGGATGCCCTCAGCCTGCGTGCGGTTCCCCATGCGCATGGCGCGGCGTGGGACGTCTTCGAGCAGAGCGGCGCCATCGTCGATCGCGAACTGGCGTCCGTTACCGACAATCCCGCCGTTTCCGGTACGCCCGAACAGCCGGTCGTGTCCTCGCAGGCCCATGCCGTCGCGCCGGCACTGGGGCAGGCCGCCGACAGCCTCGCGGTCGCAATCGCCCAGATCGCGGCCATGAGCGAGCGGCGGATGGACCGTCTGGTCAACCCGCTGGTCAGCGGCCTGCCGCCTTTCCTGGCCAGTGACGCCGGCAGCCATTCCGGTTTCATGATCGCGCAATATACGGCAACGGCGCTCAGCACGGAAAACCGCCGACTGGCGTCGCCCGCCGCGATGGATGGCGGCATCACTTCAGGCCTGCAGGAAGATTTTCTCGCGCATCCGACGGCGGCGGCCAACAAGCTGCTGGCCATCCTCGACAATGCGGAACATATCCTGGCGATCGAGCTGATGGCGGCGGCACAGGCGCATGATTTCCTGACGGGAATGGGCGAGCGTGCCGCCGGCACGCAGGCCGTGTATTCCATGGTCCGTGAAAATGTCGCGCATTACGAGGACGACCGGCCGCTCGGCGCCGATATCGAGGCGCTGCGGACGTTGATCGCCGGAGAAAATCCGGCAACCTAGCCCGGGGTGAATCGTACCGGCGGAGCCAAAGGACTCTGGTCGAGGATCGAACAGGTTTCACATGAGGGATACTTCGGTTCGGATCCGTTCAAGAGTGTTGGTCATGCTGGTTCCGGTGCCGGACGGCGCGTTCATTCTTCCGCCAAATCTGGCTTCCTCTTTCAAGGCTGTGGCGCAGCCTCACGGGCCATCTGCGTGAGGACGTCACCCATCGTGCGGGCAAGGGCGCGGGCGGCGAGGGTGGGTTGCTTGTCGGCATAGCGGATGGTGAGCGACGAACCGGGAAGGGGAGGCAGGAAGCTGCCGGCCGGAGAAGCCTTGACGCCGCTGCCGATGTCGCCTTCCGTAACGACGGCCACGGCAAGCCCGGCGCGCACTACGGCGAAGACGCCTTGCAGGCTGGTGCAGGTCACGATGCATTTCCAGCGCATGCCGTTCTGCTCCAGTGCGGCAAGCGCCGCGCCGCGATAGGCGCAGGGGCCGCGCACCAGCGCCAGCGGCACCACGCCGTCGCTCGGCGGCACCCAGTTCGGCGCGGTGATCCACACGAGGTTCTCGGTGCACAGCACGTCGCTGTCCTGCACGGCGGGAACGTCCCGGATGACGGCAAGGTCGATGTTGCGCTGGCGCAGATCCCGCGTCAGGTCGCTCGACAGCCCGCCGCGGATCTCGACGCCGACGCGCGGCTTCTCCAGCATGAAATTCTTGAGCGCCACCGTGAGCGGCACGAAGAGGTAATGGTCGTCCGGCACGCCGACCACCAGCGTGCCGGTAAGGAGGTCGGGCTTGAAGCTCTGCTCCATCTCCTCGACGGAGCGGACCACGCGCGTTGCATATTCAATCAGCTCGCGTCCGTCGGAGGTCAGCGTGCAGGTGCGCGTCGTGCGCTCGAAGAGTTGCTTGCCGAGATGGGTCTCCAGCCGGGCGATCTTATGGCTGACGGTGGATTGCGTGATGTTCAGCCTTTCGGCGGCCTCCGAAAAGCTCTGCGTATCCGCCAGGGTGAGAAAGCATTTCAGCAGCGAGGTATCCATGGCGCGCGAGAATATATGAAGTTTATCGTTCAATCCATGGTCAAATATCGCTTCTATCGATTAGCGCCGCGCGCCATCCTTCGATGGGTCAAGATCATGGACCATATCGAGGGAGGACGCGAATGTTGGAAATGGGCAGGGATAGTCGCGGCTGGGTGCCGCTCGATTGCATTCTCGATGGCGGGCCGGCGGCTCGCGCGGCGATCGGCCTCGTCGTGCTGGCGAACGATACGGTCATAGAGCCCGAGGTCCGTCGCTTCCTGCCTTTGCCCGGCGTCGAGGTCTATTCCAGCCGCATTCCGATGGCGCGGGACGTGTCGCCGGAAAGCCTTGCGGCGATGGCAGACGCGCTGCCGCGGGCGGTCGAGCTGCTTTTGCCGGAAGACCGCCTCGACGTCGTGGCCTTCGGCTGCACCTCCGGCTCCATGGTCATCGGGCCGGAGCGGATCGCCGATATCGTCGAGACGGTGCGGCCCGGCGTGAAGGTGTGCAATCCCGTTTCCGCCAGTCTCGCCGCCTTCGGGGCGCTCGGCGTCAGCCGGATCGGCCTCGTCACGCCCTACAGCACTGAGGTCAACAAGCGCGTCGAGCGCTTCTTTGCCGCCAACGGGCTCGATATCGCGGCCCGCGCCAGCTTCCACCAGGACAGCGACGTCTCCATCGCCCGCATTCGCGAGGAAGACATATTGCGGTCCGCCGTCGAGATCGGCAGGCTGGATGTGGAGGCGGTATTCCTGTCCTGCACGGCGCTGCGCTGCTCCGGCATCATCGATGCCGTGGAGGCGGCGATCGGCAAGCCGGTGGTGACGAGCAACCAGGCGCTCGCCTGGGATGCCTTGCGGAAGGCCGGTGAGAAGCAGACCGTGCCCGGCGCCGGGCGCCTGTGGATGCAGTAGCGGCGGCCACGCCGCCCGGATCAGGAGAACGACCATGACGGATACGCAGAACGAACGCCCGGATTCCCGGGCGGCCATGGATGGCGAGATCGGCATCCTTGCCCGCCGCAGGATCGAGGCCGGCATCATCGCGCCGATCTACGAGGAGATGCGCCGGCAGGTCGGCGAGGAGACGGCCCAGTCCATCCTCGACACCGCCATCCGCAAGGCGGCGATCAAGGCCGGCAAGGACTTCGCGGCCAAGACGCCCGGCGGCACGACGTTGCGCACCTTCCAGGAACTGCAGGACCTGTGGACGCAGGACGACGCTCTCGTCATCGAGGTCACCAGGGCGACCGACGAGGAGTTCCACTACAACGTCAAGCGATGTCGCTACGCCGAGACCTATCGCGAGATGGGCCTCGGCCATATCGGTCACCTCCTGTCCTGCAACCGCGACGGCGTGTTCTGCACCGGCTACGATCCGCGCATCACGCTGGAGCGCACGCAGACGGTGATGGAGGGCGCCTCGCATTGCGACTTCAAGTACCGTTTCCACGAGACCCCGCAGGAGACCGGTGAATGACGGCAGTCCCGTCTGCGCTCGCCATCGATGCCGGGCGACTGTGGTCCGATATCCTGTCGACCGCCCGCATCGGCGCCCATGGCGAGACCGGCATGAACCGGCTCGCGCTCAGCGCCAGCGACGGCGAGGTGCGCGGATGGTTCGCGGCGGAATGCCGGGCGCTCGGCTGCACCGTCGAGGTCGACGGCGTCGGCAACATGTTCGCCACCTTGCCCGGCACGGAGCCCGGCCTTGCGGCCATCGCCGTGGGCAGTCATCTCGATACCCAGCCGGCCGGCGGGCGTTTCGACGGCATCCTCGGCGTGCTGGCCGGGGTGGAGATATTGCGGGTGCTCCATGCCGCCGGGCGGCGGCTGCGCCATCCGTTCACGGTCATCAACTGGACCAACGAAGAGGGCTCCCGCTTTTCGCCCGCCATGATGGGATCCGGCGTCTTCTGCGGTGTGCACGATCTCGAAACGATCCTTGCCCGCAAGGACAAGGACGGGGTGACGGTGGGCGAGGCGCTGTCGGCGATCGGTTATCGCGGTGAGCATGCGCCGGGGCACCTGCCGCTTGCGGCTTATCTGGAACTGCATATCGAACAGGGTCCGGTGCTGGAGGCTGATGGCAGCGCTGTTGGCGCCGTCAGCGGCGTGCAGGGGCTTTGCTGGCTGGATGTCCGCATCCGCGGCACGGAGGCCCATGCGGGCGCCTTCCCGATGAACCTGCGCGCGGACGCGCTGGTTTCGGCGGCGAAGGTCGTGCTTGCCGCCGAGGCCGTCGCGCTGCAACATCCGCCGGGCGTTGCCACGGTGGGCCATATCCATGCGATGCCGAATTCACGCAATGTCGTGCCGGGCGAGGTTCGCCTCGAAATCGACATGCGTCATCCCGAGGCGGTGGGGCTTGCGGCGATGGAGGCGGCGCTGATCGCCGATATCGGGCGGCTCGTGCCGGGGGCGGAGGTCTCCGTCGTCTGGCGCAAGGCGCCGGTCGTTTTCGATCCGGCATTGCGCGGGGTGATCCGTCAGGAGGCGGAGGCGCTTGATCTTTCTGCCATCGACATGGTTTCGGGCGCCGGCCACGATGCGGCCCATGTCGCGGGCAGGGTGCCGGCGGCGATGATCTTCATTCCCTCGCGCGAGGGCCTGTCGCACAACGAACGCGAATTCTCCTCGCCGCAGCAATGCGCCGAGGGTGCTGACCTATTGCTGCGAAGCGTGCTTCGCGCCGACGAACTCCATCCAGAACGGAGCTGACGATGGTTTCCACTTCCGATCTCAAGGCAGGCCTCAGCGCCGTGACCGCCACCGATGCGCCGACGGCCATCGGGCCCTATTCGCAGGCGATCGCCGTGAACGGCCTGCTCTTCGTCTCCGGCCAGCTGCCGGTCGATCCGGCGACCGGCGCCTTCGCCTCCGACGATCCGGTCGAGCAGGCGCGGCAATGCCTGCGCAACATCGCCGCCATCGCCCGCGCCGCCGGCACGGATATCGCGCGCACCGTCAAGACCACCGTGCTCGTGCGCGACCTCTCGCGCTTTGC
>Ga0153917_1000131_pt1 | contig 72231 bp, 66 predicted proteins | sample TSFL001MetaG_FD_104695 | JGI IMG/M metagenome (GOLD analysis project Ga0153917, IMG submission 104695) | Attine ant fungus gardens microbial communities from Florida, USA - TSFL001 MetaG | ecosystem: Host-associated > Fungi > Mycelium > Unclassified | place: USA: Florida, Paynes Creek Historic...
GAACAGAGAAGTTAAGCCCGATTGCGCAGATGGTACTGCATTTTAATGTGGGAGAGTATGTCGCTGCCTTTCTTTGAAAGCCTGATTCTAATGAGTCAGGCTTTTTTTATGTAATAAAGTTTTGAAATTTTGATTTAGGACGATATTTTATCCAGATAAAACGGTGTTGTATCTGAGCATAAAATAATATATTTGAAAAAAAGAACATGCGCTTCATATATTTTACTGCCATTACGGCAATGTTTATGATTTACGGCTGTAAGGAAAAAACTGTCGAAAAGAAAACGGAAAAAGTCACAGCTATAAAAGATACAGTTGACCAGGTAAAGAGTAGAACCGACCTTCATAAGGTATCGGATAGATGCATTGAAACTGTTTTCAAAATAATTGAAAGCAGCCCAGAATTCAAGGAACTCACTGAAGGACTGGAACAACGTGTTCGTGAGAATGGCGGAAGCGGATACGGGTTTACCGTTGAAGTATCTCCAAATCCGGTTACGGATCAGGCATTTGAAAAAGGAGATTTTTATGAAATTTCGCTTCACGAAAGCTATGATGACCGGATGCCCAATATTGCGCATTTCCGGTTTGACCACCATCAGAAGAAGCTTTTTATGATGAACGTTGTAAATGCTGATTATGAGGAAATAGTTTATGATGAAAAATTAGCAAAGGCATTTGTCCTGGAATGCACGGAATAGGAATGTTTTTTTTAGCATGTCATAGGAAGGTTGTATTTTTGCTCAAAGAATTTAAATAAGATGAAATACGCGAGATTAACGAAGGAACAGTTGGAAGAATTACATGTTGAATTCACTAATTTTCTGGCTTCGCAACAGATAGATAAAGAGGAATGGAATTTATTAAAGACGGAAAAACCGGCCCTGGCAGAACAGGAAATCGATATTTTTTCGGATCTTATCTGGGAGGGCGTTTTAAAAACAGCCCGGTATATCGAACATTTTTCCAAGAATCATATTTTTTTATTCCAGTTCGATGATAAGGAAATAGACACAATTGTACTGAAAACTTCAAATGCGGAAGTAGATTTTATGCAGAAAGAGGGGTTGCAATGGCTTGGAGATAATCTTTACACAGATGAAGTTGAAATCCGTTTTGGTGCCAAAGCTTTCGGAGGTGACCGTAACGGGGAAATTTTTGACATCATTCAACAGGGGGGAATTCTCAGTGAAGGTAATTTATACCAGCAGGTTAAAACTTTTTTGAAAAAATAACACTTACATATTAAAGAAAATAGGAACGTTAAGGTATGGATGTTTTAAATCAGATTACGGCTTTACGCAATGAATTAAATGAACATAATTATAATTATTATGTATTGGATCAACCTGTTATTTCTGATTTTGAGTTTGATGTAAAACTGAAGGAGCTTCAGGATCTTGAGGCAAAACATCCGGAATTTTTTGATGAAAATTCCCCAACGCAGCGTGTTGGGGGCAGTATTACAAAGAATTTCAATACGGTTGTTCATGAGAACCGTATGTATTCTCTTGAAAATTCTTATTCACGTGAAGACCTTATCGATTGGGAAAAACGTATTCAGAAAGTGCTGGGCAATGTTCCCGTGGAGTATGTCTGTGAATTAAAGTATGACGGTGCTTCCATTTCTATTACTTATGAAAACGGAAGGCTGGTAAAGGCTGTTACTCGTGGAGATGGTTTCCAGGGCGATGATGTAACAAACAATATTAAGACGATCAGATCGATTCCTTTACATTTAAAGGGAAATTTTCCTCCAAAATTCGATATCCGCGGAGAAATTATCCTGCCGTTTGCAGGTTTTGAAAAAATGAACCAGGAACTTATCGACATCGGTGAGCTGCCTTATTCAAACCCACGTAATACCGCTTCAGGAAGTTTAAAGCTTCAGGACAGTTCCGAAGTCGCCAAAAGGCCGCTGGAATGCCTGCTGTATTATATTGTCGGGGCAAATAATTTTTTCAGTACGCAATACCATACTCTTGAAGCTGCGAGAGAATACGGATTTAAGGTTCCTTCCCAGTCGCGTAAGGTAGCCTCTATGGAAGAGGTCTTTTCCTATATTGATTACTGGGATACGCACCGTCATGAACTTCCTTATGAAACAGACGGGGTCGTGATAAAAGTTAATGATCTTTATCAGCAGGAAGAACTGGGATTTACCGCCAAAAACCCAAGATGGGCCATAGCGTATAAGTTCAAGGCTGAAAGGGCAACAACCGTTTTAGAAAGCATTTCATATCAGGTGGGGCGTACAGGAGCCATAACGCCTGTTGCAAACCTTGTTCCCGTTCAGCTTGCAGGTACGATCGTAAAGCGCGCATCACTTCATAATGCCGACCAGATAGAAAAATTGGATGTCCGTATTGATGATACTGTTTTTGTAGAAAAAGGGGGAGAGATTATCCCTAAAATCATCGGGGTTGATTTTGAGAAAAGACCCCTTTTAAGTTCTCCTACAGTATATATCACGCATTGTCCGGAATGTGGCACCGAATTAAGCCGTAAAGCAGGCGAAGCCCAGCATTATTGTCCTAATTATTATGAGTGCCCGCCGCAGATTATTGGAAGGATCGAACATTTCATAAGCAGGAAGGCAATGGATATTGACGGTTTAGGTGGTGAAACGGTTGCGTTGCTGTTTCGCAATAAGCTCGTAACCGACTATGCTGATCTTTATACTTTGCAAAAAGAAGACGTGCTGCCGCTGGAGCGCATGGCGGAAAAATCGGCTGATAATCTTATTAAAAGTATTGAACGGTCTAAAAGTGTCCCTTTTGACCGCGTGTTGTTTGCACTTGGAATCCGTTTTGTAGGGGAAACGGTAGCAAAAAAGCTGGCGCGCCATTATAAAAATATTGATGCCCTGATGAACGCAACGTATAATGAGCTTATTGAAGTGGACGAAATCGGAGACAAAATAGCATTGAGTATCCGGTCCTTTTTTAAAAATGAAGGAAACCTGGAGTTATTGAACCGTTTACGTACATACGGAGTCCAATTTGAACTGGAAGAAAAAGCCAGTACGAAGGTTTCCGATAAGTTTTCAGGTATGACGATGGTGGTTTCCGGAAAATTTGAAACATTCAGCAGGGACGAAATCAAGCAGAAGATTGAAGATTATGGTGGTAAGAACGGAAGTTCCATAACAGGAAAAACATCCGTGGTTGTTGCAGGTTCGGATATGGGCCCTGCGAAGCTTGAAAAAGCTACCAAACTTGGGGTGCCTATCTGGTCTGAAGAAGATTTTATCAACCAGTTGAATCAATAACATAAAAGCTCTTACGAGCTTTTTTTTGTAGTATTAAATGGTGATGACCCTTGAAGTGGCTGTTTTCGTATTGAGGAAATCAAAATGAAAATCAATCTGTCCTACCCATACACCGTAACATCCTACCTGATTTACAATGACATCCTTTCCTTCGGTATTCTGTACGATTGTGGGCTGTTCAAGAAAAGTGTGGGAGTGACCGCCGATAATGAGATCAATATTTTTGGTAACGGCGGCAAGGTCAAGATCCGAAACCATCTGCGATTCTTTACGGTAACTGTACCCCAGGTGTGAAAGGCATACAACCACATCACACTTTTGTTCTTCTTTGAGTATCCGGCTCATATCCTGCGCAATTTCAACAGGATGATTCCATACGGTTTCCCCGTATTCCGTTTTGTTTACGAGGCCCTCGAGCTTTACCCCCAAACCAAAAACTCCGATTTTAATGCCGTCGATTTCATATATTTTATAGGGCTTCGTAAGTCCATGCATAAGGGTGTTGCTGAAATCATAATTGGCATTGATGATGTCGAATTCTGCGTTTTTTATCTGTTCGGCCAGGCCATTTACCCCATTGTCAAATTCATGGTTCCCTATGGTGGCGCCATCATATCCCATCATATTCATTACCTTTATTTCGAGTTCACCTCCGTAATAATTGAAATAGGGGGTACCCTGAAACATGTCACCTGCGTCAAGGATAAGCGTATTGGGATTTTCAGCCTTGACCTTTTCAAAAAAACCTGCGCGTTTGGCGGCACCTCCCTGTCCCGGAAATTTTGCATCCGTTGCGGGAAAGGGATCCAGATGACTGTGCGTATCATTTGTATGTAGAATGGTAATGCGCTTGCTTTTCTTTGTATTAAAACCGGTCAATGACGTTCCGCCTATAACGATAAGTCCGGCAGCTGCAGTGGTTTGTAAAATAAAATCGCGTCTTTTCATTACTCAAGAATTATTCTGGGTGTTTGGGATGGGGTCAAAGTATCAATCCTTGTGAAGTAGGCAATGAACATATTGCGTAGTTTGTAATCTAAAACGTCAGAGGATGTTGCTTTCAGAAAAAAGTTCATCTTATCTCCTCCTTTCGCCAGGTAATCGTTGGTAATCACATAATAGGTACGTTTTTTATCGATGCTCCTGTTTCCGATTTGTATGTCTTTTACAGCCAGGGTATTCTTATTGGCATGTATTTCAATACCGCTTAACGGATGCGCCGTTTTGTTTTCGAGTATATAGGAGGCCATTTCATAAACCGTTTCCCCCTTTAATCCCAATACAACAGCACTGTTTTCAAATGGCATGATGTCAAATGCCGTACGCGTGGTTATGGGTCCTTTGGCAATAGAAGAACGGATTCCTCCATAATTGAGAAGGCAGAAATCGATTTTTTTTCCCGTGCGTTGCTCAAAAACAGGGTTCCCCGTTTCGTATATGGCATCTGCATAAAAATTGGTCATGGAATTTTGCCATCTTCCCTCGGTTCGGTCAAGATTCTGTGGATTATATGCAAGAATTTTTGAAAGATCTTTATCTATATGTTCCCGGTAAGGTTTCAGAAAATCGTCAATGGAACCGTTGGAAGGAAGAGATGCGTTAATCTCCGTGTAACGGGTATCAATACGGTCGTTGACAAAAGATTTAGCCGCGCATCCTGTGAGGAAGGTCAAACAAACGAAAACCGCTGAAAAACGATACAGTTCCTTGAGAAAGATGTTTTTTTTCATATATATCTTAAATGAAAAATAGTTAACTTTGTTCCATAACAAAATTACAACGAAAAATTTGTTTAACTTAAAGATAAGTTATTTTTAACTTCAAGGAACTATTAACAATGAAATCATTCAAAGGTACGGGTGTTGCTTTAATCACACCATTTAAAAAAGATTTGACAGTTGATGTTGAAGCTCTTAAAAACATAGTGGCCTACAATATAGAGGGAGGAGTAGAATACCTGGTTGTTCTTGGAACAACTGCGGAAACAGCTACCTTAACCAAGGAAGAACAGGCATTGGTTAAACAAACGATTATAGAAGCCAATAAGGGAAAGTTGCCTTTGGTTCTGGGTGTTGGAGGAAACAACACGACCCAGGTTGTAAGTGAATTGAATGAAGAGAATTTAAAAGGATTTGATGCGGTTCTATCGGTATCGCCCTATTATAACAAACCTACACAGGAGGGAATTTACCAGCACTTTAAAATGATTGCCGAGAATTCACCAATTCCGGTCATCATATACAATGTTCCGGGAAGAACGGCAAGCAATATGCTGCCTGCTACCGTGGTACGTTTGGCAAACGATTTTAAGAACATCATCGGAATTAAGGAAGCTGCGGGTGATATGGTTCAGGCTATGGAGCTGATCCGGACTGCACCGGAGGGGTTCCTTGTAATTTCAGGAGACGACATTATTACGCTACCTATGGTCCTTGCCGGAGGAGCCGGAGTAATTTCGGTAATCGGGGAAGCATTTCCAAAAGCATTTTCGGACATGGTGCGTTTAGGACTCGACCGCAAAGTGGATGAAGCATACCGTCTTCATTACAAGATTACCGATTCCATCAATATGATATTTGAACAGGGAAATCCGGCAGGTGTTAAGGAATTGTTCAAACATTTAGGCTTATGCGAAAATTACGTAAGATTACCGCTTGTAAATGTTAACGAAGATTTGTCGCAGAGGCTCGCATCGTTCGTCAGAAATTTTTAATTTTATAAAAAAAAAATTATGCTATCACAAGAACTACAGACTGCTTTAAATAAACAGGTGAAGATTGAAGGGGATTCTTCACAAATTTACCTTGCCATGGCATGTTGGGCAGAATGCCAGGGATTCGAAGGAATCGCTTCCTTTATGTTTGCGCAATCTGATGAAGAACGCATGCACATGCTTAAATTGATAAAATACATCAACCAACGCGGAGGAGAGGCCGTAATTCCAAGTGTGGAAAAACCGGAATTGGATCATTCCTCTTTCAAAACGTTGTTCAGCCAGCTGTTTGATCATGAGGTTTTTGTTTCAAAAAGCATTAACGACCTTGTCCACATTTCACTCGAAGAGCGTGATTATGCCACGCATAATTTCCTGCAATGGTATGTTGCAGAGCAGATAGAGGAAGAATCTACTGCCCGTACCATTCTGGATAAGATCAACCTTATTGGAGACGATAAAGGGGGACTGTATTTGTTCGATAACGATATCAAAAACTTCCCTCAGCAGCAGGCCAATCAAAATGCATAATAATTTAACGAATCGTTAAGTAGAAATATCCATAAAGATGTCTTAATTTGGGACATCTTTTTTGTTGAAAAGATATTGGAGTATAAAAAGAATAATATTAACTTTGCATGTGCTGTTAAACCCAACGGGTTTAGTGAAAATAGGAACATTTATGAAACAATTTACGTATGTATTTTTAGCGTCGGTAGTACTGGCCAGTTGTTCACCTCTTCAAAAAGCTTTAAAAGTAGATGATATTGCTTACAAGAATGAAGTAGCCGATCAGTTGTACGATAAGGGAAAATACAAACAGGCAATTCGTTTATATGAACAGATTGAGCAGAAGGAAAAATGGAGTCCTAATCTTCAGTCGATGTATTATAAATACAGTAAATCCTATTACAATTCACGTAAATGGGAGGCGGCTAAACCGATGTTCCAGAAATTCAACATCGTTTACCTGACAAGCCCTAACAGGGAAGAAACCATGTTTTTAGAGGCGATGTCGAATTATGAAATGTCAGAGGTGTTTACGCTTGATCAGCATATAACGTATGACGGTATTCAGAAATTTGAAGCTTTCTTAACGGCTTACCCCGAATCACAGTACAAAGAAGAAGCGAACAAGAACCTGAGGGAGCTTAAGGAAAAAATTGAAATGAAGGCTTTTGAATCGGCCAAGCTTTATAACAAGATAGGGGAGTATTCCCGTGATTACAATGCGGCCATAGTGGCACTCGATAATTTTTTATTGGATTATCCGGGTTCGGTTTATAAATCAGAAGCTTTGTATTACAAGTTCGATTCAGCTTACAAACTCGCATTAAACAGCGTCTATTCAAAAATGGAAGACCGTTTGCATAAAGCCATCGGCCTTTATGACGACCTTATCGCTTACGATTCGAATACGAAGCACAAGGAAGATGCTGACAGGATGTTAGACAGATTAAAAAAAGAATTACAACAATTTTCAAGAAAATAAGGAAATGGATTTAAAGAAAACGCATGCTCCGGTAAACACGATTACCTACAACAAATTAGAAATTGAGAAACCTACGGGGAATATCTACGAGGCCATTACCATCATAGCAAAAAGAGCTAATCAGATCAATACAGAAATTAAAAAGGAACTGATTGATAAGTTGGATGAGTTTGCAACATATAATGACAGCTTGGATGAAGTTTTTGAAAATAAGGAACAGATCGAAGTGTCAAAATATTACGAAAAACTACCAAAACCACATGCTTTAGCATTGGAAGAGTGGTTAAAAGGAGATGTAACATTTAAAGAATAGCTACTAAATGTCTGTATTAAGCGGTAAAAAAATTATTCTGGGTATTTCAGGTGGTATTGCTGCTTATAAAACAGCAGGTTTAGTACGTTTATTAATAAAAGCAGGTGCCCATGTTCAGGTGATCATGACACCTGCTTCTTGTGCTTTTATTACCCCGTTAACGCTTGCGACCTTATCCAAAAGACCTGTTTATACCGAGTTTGAAAAAGATTTCGGTGAATGGACCAATCACGTGGATCTCGGTTTATGGGCGGACCTTATGCTTGTAGTACCTGCTACGGCAAACACGCTGGCCAAAATGGCTGGAGGGCTTTGCGATAACCTTTTGCTGGCAACTTATCTGTCTGCTAGATGCCCGGTTTTCTTTGCGCCTGCGATGGATCTGGATATGCTGCAGCATCCCGCAACACTTCAGAACATTCAAAAGCTGAAGTCTTACAGAAATATTGAAATAGATTCGGAATACGGAGAACTGGCATCAGGGCTTGTTGGAAAAGGAAGGCTCGCAGAACCGGAACATATCCTAAAACAAATTGAAGATCACCTTTCTTCAACATCAGAACTTGCTGGAAAGAAAGTTCTTATAACTGCAGGACCTACATACGAACCTTTGGATCCGGTGCGTTTTATAGGAAATCATTCAACTGGAAAAATGGGATTTGATATTGCCGCAGAAGCTGCAAAAAGGGGAGCTGAAGTCTATTTGGTAACAGGGCCCACTGCTTTAAAATCTGACGATAACCGTATCAGGGTCATCAGGGTTATGTCTGCAGTGGAAATGTATACGGAATGCCACAAACTGTATCCGGAAATGGATATCGTCATCGGCGCAGCTGCAGTAGCCGACTACCGGCCTAAGGTAGTAGCCGATCAGAAAATCAAAAAGGACGACGCGGATTTTACCATTGTCCTTGAAAAGAACCCCGATATTTTGGCATCGCTCGGTGCCATAAAGACAAAACAGTTTTTGGTGGGATTTGCTTTGGAAACGCAAAACGAACTGGAATATGCCAAGTCTAAACTCAAAAAGAAAAATTTAGATTTAATTGTATTAAATTCGTTAAACGATAAAGGTGCAGGTTTTGGAAAACCCACAAATAAAGTTACCTTTATAGATAAAGATCTGAATGTTTCTCCTCAGGAACTCAAATCGAAAGAAGCCGTTGCTAAAGATATTATGGACCAAATCGTACAAAAAAATGCTGAATAGAATTGTTTTATTTTTTACTTTACTTATTGGATTTTCAGGTTTTTCGCAGGAGTTAAATGCGACAGTTACTGTAAATTCCGAAAAGATCCAGCAGACAAACAAACAGATATTTACTACATTGCAGAATTCCATTAAGGATTTTCTCAACAACAACAAGTTTACAAGCATCAATACCAAACGTAACGAGCTGATAGAGTGTAATGTACTTTTGATTGTCAATACCTACGACCCGAACCAGAACTCATTTTCCGGAACATTGCAAGTTCAGTCTTCAAGACCGGTTTTTCAATCTTCATATGGAACAACGGTTCTTAATTTTAACGACCGCAACATCAATTTTCAATACATTGAATTTGAACCCCTTACTTATTCCGAGAATGCCATTTCGTCCAACCTTGTGGGAATTTTGAGTTTTTATGCCAATATGATCATCGCACTGGATTCGGATACTTTCGGACTGATGGAAGGAACAGCAAATTATCAGAAAGCTTCCAATGTGGTATCCATGATGCAGCAGGGAAGTGACAAAGGATGGGTGATGGGAGAAGCGAACAACCGTTTTGCACTTGTAAACGATATATTGTCGAATACGTATGAACCTTATCGTCAGGCATTATACGAATACCATATCAAAGGACTGGACCTGATGTCGCAGGCACCAGACAAGGGTAAGGCAGGTATTGCCAATGCCATTTCCACCTTATCCAATATACACAGGGTGCGCGCGAATGCGTTACCTACGAGAATTTTCTTTGATGCGAAGGCTACTGAAATACAGAATATTTTCAGCGGAGGACCGTCTTATGATCCTGCACAGCTTATCGAAACACTTACCAAGATCAATCCTACAAATGCAGGAAAGTGGAACCGAATGTAAAGAAATTTAAATGTTAACACACTTATCCATTAAAAATTACGCCTTAATTGAATATTCATCTATTGATTTTGGTGGAAATTTATCTATTATAACGGGTGAAACAGGAGCAGGAAAATCCATTTTACTTGATGCCCTGGGACTTGTTCTCGGAAAGAGAGCCGATTTGAATGCGCTTAGGAATAAGGAGGAAAAATGCATTGTAGAAGCTCATTTTTCCATTGCCCCTTATACATTGCATGCTCTGTTTAATGATCTGGACCTAGATTATGAAAATGAAACCATCATCAGGAGGGAAATACTTCCCACAGGAAAATCCCGTGCTTTTGTAAACGATGTTCCTACCACCTTGCAAAACCTTCAGCAGCTGGGCGAGGTACTCATCGACATCCATACGCAGCATCAGACGCGCGACCTGTTTGATGAGCAATACCAGTTAAGCCTTATCGACGCTTATGCCGGAAATACAGAACTGCTTAAGGCCTATCAACAGCAGCTGGCGGTTTTTAAGAAACTAAAACAACAACTTGCGGCTCTGAAGGACGATCAGTCACAGGCTGCAAAAGAATATGATTACAATACCTTTTTGCTTGACGAACTTGTAAAAGCAGGTTTTAAGGAAGGGGAACAGGAGCAGCTGGAAGGGCAGTTCGAAGTATTGAACAATGTAGAGCGCGTAGGTGGATTGCTGGAACAGGGATATGGACTTCTGACAAATGAAGATCTGGGAATCACTAAACAGTTATACGAAGCCAAAGGATTGTTGCAGAAGCTGGCTCAGATAAGTAAAGATTATGACAACCTGGCTGAAAGGCTGGAAAGCAGCTTTATCGAGCTTGAAGACATTGCTGATGAACTGCAGCAAAAATTACAGGGACTTACGGCAGATCCTCACCAGCTTGAATTGCTCAATCAGAGACTACAGCTGATGTACCAGTTGCAGAAAAAACATAATGCGGCCAATGTTGAAGAACTTCTTGATATTCAGGCAGATCTTACTTCAAAGGTGGCGGCAGTTGAAAATCTGGACGAAGCACTTCTTATGGCGGAAAAACAGCTTGCAGCTGCTACAGTGAAGCTCGACGAACTGGCAAAGGCAGTTTCTCAAAAACGAACGGAAGTACTGGAACCTTTAGGCAACGATATAGCACGCCTCATTCATCCTTTAGGAATGCCTAACGCGGTTTTCAACATCCGGCTGGAACATACCGAAACATTTCAGAATACAGGAAAAGACGAAGTACAGTGGTTGTTTTCGGCCAATAAAGGTATGGCATCAGGACTTCTTAAAAAAACAGCATCCGGTGGCGAACTTTCACGTATCATGCTGGCCATAAAGGCTATATGGGCATCCAAAAGCAACCTGCCTACCATCGTGTTTGATGAAATAGATACGGGAGTTTCAGGAGATGTGGCGGACAAAATGGGCGCTATTATGAAGGATATGGGGCAATATATGCAGATTTTCGCAATTACCCACCTTCCTCAGGTAGCGGCAAAAGGAAGCCAGCATTTTAAAGTTGCCAAAAACGACGATGCCGATGCTACTGTATCGGAAATCAAACTCTTGAACAGAGAGGAAAGGATTAAGGAAATTGCCCAGATGCTTTCAGGGAAAAATATTACAGCTGCTGCATTACAACACGCAGAACAACTTTTAAATTAAGCTTAAAAATAAAGGGAACCTTAATGGTTCCCTTTTAATAAACTTCCGCCAATAGGCGCTTTTGCTTCAATTCCAAGCTTTTTCATCATTTCGTAGGTCGTACACACGGCAGCTGATGTAACAGGTATGCCCGCTTCCTTTTCAATAAGGTCTATGGCTTCTAGGGATGGCATCTGTACACAGGCAGAAACTACGAGCACATCTACTCCTGTTAAATCGAGCCTTTTGTAAATTTCCAGAAGGTTCATCGGATCCTGTGCTGCTACTTCCAGATTATCCGGAATTTCAAGGGCGATGCTCTCTTTTACCTTAATACCCTGATGTTCTATATAATCCACTACCAGGTCGGTGAGCGGACGCATATAAGGTGTAATAACTGAAACGGTTTTGGCACCAAGTACCTTAAGCCCGTTGATAAGGGCTCCTGCAGAGGTAACGATAGGTGTAGGAAATCCGTTTGCAACGGTTTCCTGATGAAGGTTTACTTCCGATACACAATGATATCCGCGCCCCATGCTCATAATGGCTACAAGGCATGCATATCCCATAACATCCACATGAGCATCGGAAAGTTCCATAGCGCATTTGAGGCTCATGGCATCCATTGCTTCCAGTTCTTCCTTCGTAACCTTCTTCATGCGCATACGGCTTGAATGAAAAGTGAATTTTTCGGGTAGTACCGTTTCCCTGGCTCTGAATAATGCCGGTATTTCAGTTTCCATCGTCACATTCGATGAAGGAACAATCTGTCCTATTCTGTAGGTCTTTTTCATACTAGATCTCTTTTACGGTATTAACCAATGTTCCGATATGTTCCACATAACATTCCACTACGTCTCCATCCTTCATCCATTCCTGAGGATTTCTTCCTGCGCCTACACCGGCAGGTGTACCTGTGGCAATGATGTCGCCGGGTTCCAATGTGAACACCGTACTTAAATCTTCTACAAGGTCGTTGATGTTGAACAACATGAAACTGGTGTTGGAATTCTGCTTTTCAATCCCGTTGAGTTTAAGGGAAAGATTGAGGTTGTGCGGATTTTCAATTTCATCCTTTGTAATCAGGTAAGGCCCCATAGGAGCAAAAGTATCCTGTCCTTTCGAAACGATCCACTGCCCTTCACGACGGCAGTCACGGGCTGAAATATCGTTTACGATGGTATAGCCGAAAACGTGGTCAAGCGCCTCATCTTTCTTCACGTATTTTCCTTTTTTACCAATGACCACGGCAAGCTCCACTTCCCAGTCAAGCTGTTGTGTAAGTCTCGGATTCAGGAGGATGTCGGTCCCCGGTCCTGTTACGGTTGTAGGAGGTTTGGAAAAGATGATCGGTTTTTGGGGCAGTTTTCCCGTTGTGTCCAGCGTACGTGCACTTTCTGCCACATGTTCAGTGTAGTTAAGACCGATACCGATGATGTTTTTACGTGGTTTCGGAATAGGGGCCGTAATCTGTATATCTTTGAGGTCATAGCTTATTTCGTCCAGTTCGGCTTCAGAAACATCTTCTAAAAGCGCGTTGATCTCTGCCACTACTTCAGATCCCATATCAATAAGTTCCAGAATCGTGGAAGGAAGGGGAAAGTTGGCAACTTCGCCAAAATCTGCCAGATCTACGGCTTTGTTGTTGTGCACAAATGCGGCACGTTGTTCTTTATCTGAAGTGATGTAGGTTAATAATTTCATTTTCTGCTAATTGATTTGAGGTAATTATATGGTTTGGTTTCCGTTATTTTCGTCGTATATTTTTTCCTGATAAAGTCCTAGCTTTTCAATAACCGGGAGGTCGTTGAACGAGAACAGGCAGGCATCTTCCGTATCGGATAAATTGTGATGTTCGTGCCATGCCCATGAAGGAACACAAAAGATATCGCGTTCTTTCCAGTCAAAGCGTTTTCCATTGATGATGGTATATCCCTTTCCCTTTGCACACTGGTAAACAAAGGATCCCGTATGCTTATGTGCCTTACCCTTGAAACCTTCGGGCAGCAGCTGTATCGAAGCTCCCATCGTCTGCATTACATGCCCTCCTGTAAGCGGGTTGCTGTACTGCATAATGATACCGTCGAATGGGTTTGGATCGTTTACCTTCTGTGCTTCCAGAAGTGCCGGATATACCGTTTTCCAGGAATATTTAAACAGGGGAGAGTAAGGTTTGTCCCATTCCCTGTCGGGCGGGATGAGCCCCGTTCCGCCATAGGTCATCGGTGAAAAGTTCAAAGGAGCAATAAGTTCCTGCGTTCCGTCGTAAACAGCATAATCATTTGCTTCAAGCGCATTTACAAGCGGTATGTCAAGTCCGTCCTGCCAGATGCAGGTTTTTCCCCCGGCTTCTACACCATGTTCATGCCATGTGGAATTTGGAGTAATCACAAAGTCATTTACTTCAAGCATGATCTTGTTTCCGTCAACGACCGTGTAGCCTCCTTCACCTTCCATGATGAAGCGTAATGCAGAGGCCTTGTGCCTGTGGGCAGAAGTGAATTCGCCCGGACGGGTTACCTGTATGCCCGTATACAGCCAGCCTACTGCTGCACTTACATCCCTGCGTTTATCGTTTACAAGGTAAACAACCCTGCGTCCAGCCTTTTCAGGTGTAACAAGCTCCGATGATTTGAGTACCAAATGCCTTAAATCTTCATATTTCCATAACATCGGAATAGAAGAACTTCTGGGCTCCCAAGGTTCAATATCGTTGGCAACCGTCCATAACGCACCGGCTCCTAGTCCTTCAAGTTCCTTATAGTATGCTTCTAACTCCGGAGTATCCTGTACTCTGGCACGACCGTAAATGTCATCTGAATGTTTTGTGTCCATAGGAATTATTGTTATAAGAACAGATTATTCTTCATTTTTATTGATAAAGGTAATTTTTTTTGTCGGAGCGATGTTTACACGCAGGTCAAAAATATCGAAACGGTTGTAGTGGCCCAGTATATCGTGCATCTGTTTCGGCTGTATGCATTTAGCAAGGTCGATATCCGCATAGATGATGCCTTCCTCATCTATAAGAGGTTCTCCGATTACGGCACCGTTGGGACCTATAAAACCGGAAAAAGCACTGCTTTTACGGGAAAGGAGTTCTTCTACATTTGGAACATCCGGTTTCAGGAAGTCCATAATTTCTTTTGAAATGGTGGAACAAGACACAATAGTGAACAGTTTTCCTTCGAAAGAATGTGCCGCAGCCCTGATCTTAATGGCTTCCGCCATGTCATAATCGGGAGGGGCTACAGGAAGGGAGATATAGTTGGCAATATGTATCAGTTCTCCTTGGGAAAGCAGCGTAAAACGTGCAAGCGTATTGGTGTTTTCCCCGCAGGCCAGCGTTCCTAACGGACCTACTTCAGTATCATATACCTTCAAAGAAGAACCGTCACCTGAAGTCCACGTAAGCTTTTCTGCCCAGGTGGGAACAAGTTTGCGATGCCTTCCTATCAAAGTTCCGGTGTTGTCGATTATAAGGTTGGTGTTGTAAATTTCACCGTAGCTTTTTCCGCGTTCGTTGATGCCGATGACAATGTGCATATCGTATTCCCTTGCAGCTTTGTAAAGGTTCTGCATGATGGCATCGTCAGTTGCTACCGAACTTTTGTAAAGTTCTTCATACCATCTGCTTCCCTGTACCGGCGTCATGATCCAGTTCCAGTAAGGATACCCCGCAATAAATACCTCAGGAAAAGCAATAAGCTTTGCGCCGTTGTCATGTGCTTCCTTTATAAAAGAGATGGCTTTGTCGATGGTTTTGGCTGCATTCAGGAAAACGGGTGATGTCTGAACCGTTGCAGCTTTAAATTTTTTGAATTCCATAATCTGGTGTTTTTGTTTTCACAGCCTGTTGAGAGCTGCTTCAAAAATAGGTTAATTATAGGGTGAATCTGCCGATCTTTTCCTGCATTTCCTCAGAAAAAGGCGCTGACTTAATAGCGTTTCGTTCTTCGTTGAACGCGACATTTACAAGCGTTACTTCTCCTTCAAGACAGGTAGCACCTTCCTCATCCTCAAATTTAAATCCGCACAGAACGGAAGAACCCCCCAGGTTTTTTACCCAGAGTTTCTTTGTGAGGATTTCCCCGAGGCGTGCTGCCTTCCTGAACTGCACTTTAAGGTCTACCGTAGGAATGCCGTTGGTTTCATGTATTTTTGAGAACGGACGGTCAAGGGCCTCCTCGAACCAGTCTTCCACAAGGCAGTTGAGCATTTCAAGGAAACGCGGATAGAAGACGATACCAGCATAATCAACGTGCTGGAACCGTACTTTTTCTTTTTTTATAAAGTAATTCATAAGAACTATTTTTTAATTTCTGTTAGGTATTATTTAAGCCTGAACCTTTGAATTTTCCCTGTTTCGGTTTTAGGCAGTTTGTCTAAGAAATAAATGACCCTTGGATATTTGTAGGGTGCTGCATTTTCCTTAAACCATTTCTGGATGTCCGCAGCCAGTTCGTCTGATGCTTTTTCCTGGTTTTTTAATACAATATTGGCGCATACGAGCATACCTCTTTCATGATCAGGAAGGCCTACAACGGCGCATTCCAGTATGTCCTCATGTGCAAGCAGTACGCTTTCCACTTCTATCGCAGCGATGTTGTAGCCTGAAGAGATGATCATATCGTCGCCGCGTGCCACAAACCAGAAATAGCCGTCTTCATCCTGTTTGAAGATATCTCCGGTGATGTTCCAGCCGTTTTCCACATATTCAGCCTGCTTTTCAGGCCGGTTGAGGTATTTGCAGCCCGTTATGCCGCGTACGGCGAGTCTGCCAGATGTGTTCGCAGGTACTTCGTTACCCTGGGTATCAACAATCCGGGCCTCATAACCCGTGACGGCAACTCCTGTTGCGCCCGGCCGCATATTCTGTTCATTGGACGAAATGAAAATGTGCAGCATCTCGGTAGCACCAATACCGTCGATGATTTTGAGCCCTGTGGCGTTGTACCAGTCTTCCCATATCTTAACCGGTAATGTTTCGCCGGCCGATATACATTTGCGGAGGCTCGACAAATCAAATGCCGCAGCTTTTTCTGCAAGTATCCTCCAGGCGGTAGGCGCGGTGAAACAGATGGTTATCCTGTGTTTTTCAATTACTTCCAGCAGGCCGTCCGGACTTGGTTTCTCGATGAGGAAGGAACTTGCCCCGAAATACATAGGGAACAAAACCAGTCCTCCGAGTCCGAAGGTAAATCCGATGGGAGGGCTTCCCGTAAAAATATCCTGTTGCGTAGGTTGCAGGGCATAGTTAGGGAAAGCTTCACATATGTTCAGTATATCTTTATGGAAATGGGCCGTCATTTTAGGGTTTCCTGTGGTTCCGGAGGTAAAACCTATGATAGCGACATCGTCTGATCTTGAATCATGGTTTTCAAAAGTTTCCGGCTTTTGGGCCATGAGGTTTTCAAGCTCCCCGTTTCCGTAAAAGCAGATATGTTTAAGAAAATCCGATTTAACAAGCTCTACTTCGGCTGAAAGACCGGCATCGCTTATCAGATGTGAAATTTCAGCACACTCCACAAGAATACCGAGTTCTTTTGACCGCAGCAGGGGCATGGTGGCCACTACGATACCACCGGCTTTTAATACGGCAAACCAGCAGGCAACCATCATAGGGTTGTTGCATGAACGAAGCAATACCCTGTTTCCCGGTACCAATCCAAATTCGTCTTTGAGTACATGGGCGATCTGGTTGGCTTTTCTGAGCAGGTCGTTATAAGACCAGCTTTCAGTTGCTGTACGCAGGCACACAGCATCCCCGTGCCCTTTTTCGCAGTGTATGTCGAGTAACCGTTCTACGCAGTTCAGGCGTTCAGGACGTTTGAACTGCGGCAGATCAAGAAAAATATAATCAGGCTGTAAGGCTGCATCGGGCAGGTTGTATGCTGCAAATAAATCTTTCATCACTATTTCTTGTTACTTTTTGGTTTAAGGGCACGCTTCATCCCTTCCTGTTGTTTACGTTCTGAAAATACCATACTGTAAAGCGGTTCAACACCTTTTTGATAAGGAGCCGGAACATCCTGTACCGCCTCCTGTTCATAGGCCTGTGCTTTCCTTGCAAAATAAGGATCTAAAAGCAACGGTTTTCCAAGGGCAACCAAATCGGCCTTTCCGTTGAGAATGATGGTGTTGATCTGGTCTATGTCGGTAATGTTTCCGGCGGTGATGGTAGGAATGTGTACCGAATTGCGGATGCTGTCGGAAAATGGTACCTGCCACATCCTTCCTGTCAGCGGTTTCTGGTATTCAACCGTATTCCCTGTTGATACGTCCAGTACGTCAATGCCTGCATCTTTAAAAGCTTTCGCTACCGCAAGCACATCTTCAGCTGTAATCCCGTTTTGAGCCCAATCTGTAGCGGAAATACGTACCGATACAGGTTTATGGGAAGGAAACGCCTTGCGTACCGCCTGAAAAACCCTGAGAGGGAAGCGCAGCCTGTTTTCAACCGACCCGCCGAATTCGTCCTTACGCTCATTGGTAAGTGGTGATAAGAAGGATGCCAGTAGGAATCCGTGGTGTGCCTGAAGCTCAAGCATATCGAATCCTGCTTTCTCCGCATTTTCTGCAGCAGCAGCGAACTGCCCCACAACAAGATCCATATCTTGCAGATTCATTTCTTTAGGAACGGACGTTTTCCCGTTAAAAGGAATGGCGGAAGCGGAAAGCAGCTGCCATTGTTGCTGTAAAGGTTCATTCTGACCTTCCCAGGGCTTTTTAACGGCTCCTTTTCTTCCGGCATGTCCCAGCTGTAACGCAATCTTGGTCGATGTACGGGTATGTATGAAATCGGTGATCTTTTTCCATTCTGCGGTTTGCTCAGCGGTATAGATGCCCGCACAACCCGGAGTGATGCGTCCGTTTTCGGAAACAGCCGTCATTTCGGTTATGAGGAGCCCGGTACCACCTATAGCCCTGGATGTATAATGCTGAAAATGCCAGTCGTTTACGACCCCGTTTTCAGCAGCATATTGCCCCATAGCCGACATTACGATGCGGTTGGGAAGTGTAAGCTCCCTTAAGCTGAAAGGAGTAAACGCAGCTGAATGACTTTCTGATCCGGTACGTTGCATAAATTCTTCCAGTACCTTGTCTGTATAGGATCGGTCGCGAAGCCTGAGGTTTTCGTAAGTCACTTTTTTGGAACGGGTCATGCATCCGAACGAGAACTGGTAGAACGGATGATTGATGTACCGGTCCATGTTCTCAAACCATTCCAGTGAAACGGAAGCCGCGTACTGAATCATTTCCACAGGATTCCGCCGTTTCTTATCATAAAGGTCAAAAGCAGCCTGTACATCAGAAGGGTGAGCCATAAGGGCATCAAAAAGGCCTATGGCGCAATCCATGGCAAGCTTGGTACCCGAACCTATGGAAAAATGCGCCGTAGCTTTGGCATCTCCTAAGAGTACGATGTTGTTGTGGGACCATTTTTTATTGGTAACGTGAGGAAACTGCCTCCAGTGTGATTTATTTGTGATAAGCGGGTGGCCGTCAAGTTCTTCACGGAAAATATCAGATAATTTGGCAACGGTATCGTCTTCATCCGTAACGTCAAAACCGAGTTTCTGCCATGTAGCGTCGGTACATTCGAAAATCCAGGTACTCATTCCTTCTTCGTACTGATAGGTATGCGCTACAATGCTCCCGTGCGGGGTAGTCCTGAAAAAATAGGTGAACGCATCTAAAGGTTTTGTAGAGCCCATCCATACAAAACGGTTAGATTTGAGCTGTATATGGGTTCCGAATGCTCCTTCAAACTGCGTACGAACAGTACTTGAAATACCGTCGGCAGCTACAATGATGTCAGAATCTTTAAAAGGAGTCAGATCATCTATATTCTGTTCAAAGTGAAGACGGACACCTTCTTCCGCACATCTCTGATGCAGCAGCTTTAACAAGGTTTTTCTTGAACATCCGCAAAATCCGTTTCCGGCAATGCTTACGCTTTCACCGTCACGTGCAACGACGATGTCGTCCCAATAAGCAAATTTACTTCGGATGAGCTCGTACGACTGCATGTCGCGTTTTAAGAATTCACCTAATGTCTCATCAGAAAAAACAACACCAAAACCAAAGCTGTCTTCCGGTTTGTTGCGCTCGTATACGTCTATTTCCCAGTGGGGTTGTGCTTTTTTGGTAAGGATTGAAAAGTAAAGTCCTCCCGGACCACCTCCTATAACCGATATTTTCATAATGCTCTTTTTACGGAGAATACTTCTCCCAGTTTACTGTAGTTAGATCCTGCCAATCGGGCAACAGGATGATATTTATCAAGGTTTATGCGGTAGTTGTCGGACAATATCTCGTCGGATACGTGCATCATAAGCACTTTTCCTATCACAACGCAGGCACCGCCGTTCTTGTGACCTTCAAGAAAGTAGTGGTGTACCATTTCACATTCGAAATGTGCTTTTGCTTCCGCCACACGCTTCGGCGCTATGGTTTCACATGCAATAGGGGTAAGGCCGGCTACCTCAAATTCATCCGTATGGTGATCAAAGGTTCCGGAAGTCATATTCATCTGTTCTACAAGGTCTTCCGTTACAAGGTTTACGGCGAACTGACCTGTTTCCAGAACGTTGTTTAAGGTGTCTTTGTTCTTATCTCCGGTTCTTACCGTAGAAAACATTACATGCGGTGGATCTTCCCCTACGACATTAAAAAAAGAGAAGGGAGCCAAATTGTTGTTTCCTTCTCTGTCTACGGTGGAAATCCACCCGATAGGCCTTGGAATTACAAGGCCTGTAAGCAGTTTGTATAAAATACCGGAATCGGTATTTTGAACAGAAATTTGCATAAAAAAACACATTTTACACAAATTAAATAAAAAATAATTTAAAAGTTATTTTTTTTTAGAAATTAATAATTTATTTGACAATGTACGTATACTGGTTGCGCTTCGCGATGTGAAAATAACCCAGCGCATAGTTCTCCTTATCGTCCTGGTTTACGAGGTTTCCTTTAATGGTTCCCATAGGGCTCGCAAACGGATTGGATGATTCCCCCGAGATGCTTAAAAGTTTCGATAAGTAGTTGTAGTAGTCCTTACTGATCGATGTGATGGCATATTGCAGTTTATCGCCGGGTTTAATATCTTCCTTATCATAAAAATACAGGTCATCCGTTAAATTCCCATTCGTAAACTGGTCGTTAAGGGTACCGAAATAATGATCGGCCGGAGACGTCATTTCTACAAGATAATAATCTTCAGTATCCGGATCGTCCTGGAAAAAGAATTTGATTTCATAAGTGTCTCCGGTAATACCGCCATCGTCTTTTTGGGTAATCTCCGTGATTTCGGGTGCCGTAGTCAGGGTCGATTGCGCCTTATAGGTCTGATTCCGGTATACGATGGTAAGTTCATAGAGACCACCTGTTTGCGGTTTGAAAGAAGGATTGATGAAGTCCCCGTTTTTGATGTTGTGAAATGTATACACCGTTTGATCTGCTAAGTCCGTTATCCTTACTTCGGCATCGTCGACAGCCGGAAAAATATTGGAGTAAAAATCGGTCGTGGTAGAAAGATGCACCTTATTGTAGGCGGGCTCATCAACAAAAATGTTGGCTTCTATCACCAAGCGGGGCACCGTTTTGTCAAAATCTAAGGTTATTTCTTCTTCGCAACCTATGAGGGTCAGGGCGAAAAACAGGCTGAATATGTAGGTTAATCGTTTCATACTAAAATTTAAAGTTATACGTGATGCTCGGTACGATCCCAAAAATGGAAAGCTTGGATGTTTCGGTCTGGTTGTTAGATCCTTCCGTTGACTTAAAGCTTATAGATGCTGCATTTTTCTGGTTATATACATTGTAGATACCAAATACCCATTCACTTTTCCATTTTCTGTTTTCATTTTTAGAAGGAGTGAAGGTAGCCGAGATATCCAGATGATGGAATGCAGGAAGGCTGTAATTATTGCGGTTGTTGTAATTCGGAACCTGCAGGCCAAGGAATTCATACTTTCCGTCGGGATAGGTAACGGGACGACCCGATTGCAGTACAAAGCTTGCGTTAAAGCTCCATTTTTTACTGAAATCATAATTGGCAACTATGGACAGGTCGTGCAGACGGTCATAAGGTGTTCTGTACCATTCTCCGTTGTTGATGCCCTTTTCTTCAGGTGTGCGGCCTTTAGTCTGCTGCATGCTTTTTGCAAGGGTATAAGCTACCCATCCGGTAAGCTTTCCGGTGTTTTTCCGGAACAGTAATTCCAATCCGTATGCTTCCGTTTTGCCGTTAAGCAGTACCTGTTCAATCGCCCTGTTGGCAATGAGGTCGGCACCGTCTATATAGTCTATCCTGTTCTGTCCGAGCTTAAAGTAAGATTCTACTTCTATCGAATATTCGTTTCCGTTAAGGTTTTCAAAATACCCTACGGCATACTGGTCCACAATCTGCGGCTTTACATAAGGTCCGCTGGGTTCCCAGATGTCGAGCGGGGTAGCAGAAGTAGTGTTGGAGATTAGGTGTACGTACTGGGCCATCCTGTTATAGCTTACCTTAACAGAACGTTCTTCTGCAAGCTTTACCGAAACAGCAAGCCGTGGCTCAAAATTATCAAAGGAGCTTATGGTTTTATTTTTTCCGTAATATTTCGTACCGATAGGAGTGCCTTTCTCATACGTATCTGTTTTTTCATTGTAGACTACCGCCTTTCCGCTTTCGTAAATGTTCACGGTTTCTTCACCTAAACGTTGGAACATGCTGTATCTGAGGCCGTAGTTCACAGACAGGAAATCGTTGATTTCGTGGTCGGCTTCCAGGAACAAGGCATTTTCCCAGGCATATTTATGCGGAATCTCATAAGGATTGATCTGGGAATCGGGTTTGTTAGGGGCTATTTTACCCGGGTTGAAATCGTAATACAGGCTGCTTAAACCGTATTTGAGATCCAGTTTATCGTTTATGGAATGGTTCAGCTGGTATTTAAAATCGTAGTTCCTGATGCCGGAATCCCATTTAAAGCCTACAAAGTCAAGGGTCAGCCCGTAATAATAATCAGAGTACCTTAGAGATGCCTCACTTTTTATTTTAGGGGAATAACTGCTGTTCCAGGTGATGTTTGCTACGGTGTTTCCGAATGCGTTGTCAAAAGCATCGTTGAATTTAAAGATGTCCCTGCCGAAGTATCCGGTGAAGAACAGCTGGTTTTTATCATTTATAAGATAGCTCCATTTGGTATTGAGGTCGTAAAAATAAGCGGAACTCTTGATGTCGGTGAGTTTAAGGAACAGGTGCGCATAGGAAGCGCGGCCTGCAAAAAGGTAGGACAGCTTATCCTTGATCACCGGGCCTTCTACCATGAGCCGGCTCGATAAAAGACCGATTCCTCCGGTTGCCTTAAAATCTTTGTAATCACCGCTCTTCTGGTTGATTTCAAGTACGGATGACGCACGGCCTCCGTAGCGGGCAGGGATTCCTCCTTTGTAAAGCTTCAGGTTGCTTACCGCATCATTGTTGAAGATGGAGAAAAAGCCGTAAAGGTGGGAAGAGCCGTATACCGAGGTCTGGTCCAGCAGCAGCAGGTTCTGATCCGATCCACCTCCGCGTACGTTGAAACCTGAGGTCCCTTCACCCGAATTTACCACTCCGGGCAGAAGCAGAATGGATTTAAGGATATCCGTTTCCCCAAGGACAACGGGCATTTTTTTGATTTCTGCAGCGGTGAGCTTGTTTACGGACATTTCCGGTTTCCGGATATCGATCTTGTTAATGGTTGCATCTATGACGATCTCCTCAAGTTCATCATCCATATTTACTTCGGCAAGAGGAAAATTTTCGGAAAGGTCCCGGTTAACCGATCGGGTGAACGTGTATTCAGAATAACCTTCAGCCTGCAAAATAAAGGAATATTTCCCTTTTTCCAGCCTTAAGGTAAAAGCGCCGTTTTCATCGGTAGTTGCAGAATAGGTATAGTTGGTGGTGGAAATATAGGCATTGGCAATGGGTTGCCTCGTAACGCCGTCGGTAATTTTTCCTGAGTAGGTATATAATTCCTGGGCGCCTGCTGTAAGTGTGGAAGCAAACAGAAATATACTGTACAGTGTTTTCATAAGTATTTAAATTATTTTTTAAGTTTTGAGTTCAAGCCACCAGGGCAGAACGAATTCTTCCGCAAGGCGGGCCCAGGTGTATTCTTTATAATTGTCCTTTGTAATCCATGCAAATTCTTCAATCTCGTTTGCAGCAACAGGTTCCGTCCCATTTTCCAGCCTTACCGTATAAATACTGCCATGCACAAGCGTATTCTCTTCATTTACAGCTTTTGTTGTGTGTGTTCCCAAAAAGGAAAAAGCACCTGCAGAGATAATGAATCCGGTTTCTTCCCGTATTTCTCTTACAAGGGTTTCAAGCTCCGTTTCATCCTTTTTAATCTTCCCGCCTGCAAGCTGGAAAAAGGAAGATCGCTTTTTGCGAACGAGAAGCAGCTCATTGCAATCGTTGAGAATAACGGCAGATGCTATGTAAATATTTTCCATACCTGCAAAAATAAGGCCTTTTCTTATGAAAAGGCCTTATTGAGTTTAAATTTACATGCGGTTAAGCTCATCGGTGTTTCCCGACTGGCGTTCTCCCGTTTTCATGTTTTTATTTCCAAAGCGGTAGGTGAGGGAAAACCTTACCCGTTGGGAATCCCATATATTCTTAAATTCCTGAACCACTCCGTGTATCTCCTGGCTCGAATATTCCCTTCCGTTGAACATATCGCTTCCGCTGATGCTCATTTCGAGTTTTTTGTCCAGCATAAGGTATTTTACAGATGCGTAAAACTTGGCATAAGGTTTTAACCGGGTATTCTGGAACGTTTCACCGAAATTCTGGAAATAGCTTAAACTTAGGGACAGTGTTTTTGATGAATTCAGCGTAAAATCATTGGTAAGGAAGAACGAGGTAGACAATCCTTTGTACCTTTTATCGGAAATGGCGATGTTTGATAAGGAATAGTTAAGGTTAAAGGTTGCAACGCTGGTCCACCAGTTCTTTGGCTTTACCGTATAGCTTTCCGTAAAGCCCAAAGCATCTTCATTTACATAATTCATCCAGATGTAGTTGTTTTCTTTTGTTTCAGGATTTAATATAGAAGCCTGATTTACCACATCTTTCGAACTTGAAAAATAAATTCTGCTGTCCGACTGCTTATAAGTAAAGGTGAATTCAAAATTATGGGAAAAGGAAGGTCTTAGGAACGGATTTCCTTCATTATAACTGAACTCGTTGTTGATGGTCCGGAACGGGTTCAGGCTTTCATAACTTGGTCTGCTGATGCGTCTGGAATAATTAAACCCGATGCTCTTTTCCTCTGTAAAATTATGAAGCACGTAAACGGTAGGAAACAGCTTTATGTAATCGTTTTTATGCGTATTGTCTGTTTCTCTTGAGAATCCTTTGGTTTGTGTAGCTTCCATTCTCAATCCCAGCTGAAAATTCCATTTTTCACCTATTTTTTTTGCTCCTGATACGTATACGGCTTCATTTTGCTCGGTATATTCGAAATAGTTGGAAAGGTTTGCATCGTATACCATGTTTCCGTTTTCATCTTCCTTTAGTGCGAGGATGAGGTTCTGGGATCTGGAATCAGAAAAGCGTACGCCCGTGCTGAAATCTGCAAATTTTGTGGGAAGCTCCACATCAGCCTTTGCCGAGAAATTCCGGATCTTTATATCCACGTCGTTGCTGCCTGTATGTGTAGACCCCGGTATGAGTTCATTCTGCGGATTATAGGTTGAATAGGAGAAATTTCGGTGTGTGGGAGCCTGGTAGTTTACAAAATCCAGATCCACCGTTACTTTTTTTCCTAATGAATCGATAACGTATTCGGAATAGAGGTTATAGATCTGCTGTGCCGTTTTATCGGTAGAGTTGGCATTGTTCTTCAGAAATTGCTGTACGTTGCCCCCTTTTTTATCGAACACCGTTGTAATCTGTGGTTCTACATCTGAAAAATTGATCTTATATAGGGATATCTTAGAACCGACCTTCCAGTTTTTGGTGATCTGGTAATCAAGTGCAGCCTGTCCGTTTACGTTTTTGTTTTGTGCATCGGAATAATTCTCATTCTGCCAGAAGGAATCTTTGTAGTAAATATCGTTGTTCCAGTTGATGAGGGAACGACGCTCGCCGAAGTTAATATTTGTTCGGAAGGTAAGCTTATTCTTCTGCAGGTTAAAGCTTGCGTTGTATTGTTGCGTGTTTCTTCTGCTGCGTTGGTAAGCACCGCCTAAAGCCGCATTCCAGCTGTCCTTTTTGGCCTGCTTTGTTACGATGTTGATGATGCCGCTGTTCCCTTCAGCCTGATATTTTGCCGGAGGAGTGGTGATGACCTCTATCTTTGACAGATTTCCGGCACTCATGCTTTCAAGGTAGTGCATAAGTTCTTCCTGACCCATATAGGTAGGTTTGTCGTCTATAAGAACCAATACCGAATTCTTTCCTGAAATGCTTATGCTTTCATTTCCGACCTTTATCCCGGGAGTGGTCTTCAAGGCATCCAGTGCAGTTCCTCCGGCTGCTGCCGTGCTGTTTTCAACGTGATATATAAAACGGTCGGCTTTTCGTTCCATTAACTTTCTGGAAGTTTGGATAACCAGTTCTCCAAGCTTCGTGTCAGTTTCCACTTCCAGTATTCCAAGATCAGTATCTTTCTCCAGTAGAACAGGTAGGGTTTTCACAATGTCATCAAAATAGATGATTTTAAGATCGTAACGATCTGCCGGAACCTGAAATTCAAAATTCCCGTTTTCATCCGTTTCTGTGAATAAGGTATCTTTTGCTATGAGACGTACTTCAAAAAACGGAGCGGGTTGCTTGCCTTCCGTTACCGAACCGTTCAGACGCAGCGTTTGTGAAAACAGGTTTCCTGAAAGAAATGTAAAAATAAAGATCAAAAAGTAATAGGCTTTTTTCATGGTTATGTGATTTTTGAGCAAATGTCAGCTTTGCATTTGTAAAGAGTAGGAGGTTTTCGACCAACACTTCTGAAATCCCGATCAAACCGTTCATCGGATAAAAAAGGCTTTTTGTCGAAAAAGCCTTTTCTTTTTTGAGGAATGGCCTACTTTTACATCATCTTAAAACAGGCACTTTATGAAGAAAGTTTATGTTGTTTCCCTGCATGTCGTCTTTTGGCTTTATTACATGTTACAGGAATTGATCTCCTTTGATTTTGAAGCCAAGGCGTTCAGCATCCCTATATTGAGTTTTAATTTTTCCGATCCCCAAATTGCCATCGGGTATTCAACATCGTTTCTGTATATAACGGTGTTTTACCTGAACTACCTCATCGTATTGCCGAGATTTTTTGATGTCAACAATCTGAAACGGTTGTTGCTGGCCATTGCAGGCTTATTTGCCATTTTCATCGGATTGCGTTACCTTATTGAAGAAGTCCTGTTCCCGAAATTCCTTGGTTTTCATAATTATTATGAAGGAGTCACCATATCGTATTATATCTATGATAATACGTATTACGGCAGCAGGCCCATCGTTGCATCTTCCGTAATGTGGTTCATAGTAAACATTTTAAGGCTGCAGAAGGAACAGGTTCATCTTGTAGAAAGTAAAAGGGAAACGGAGATTAACTTTTTAAAGTCACAGATCAACCCGCATTTTATCTTTAATACGCTCAACAACATCTACTACCTGGTATTTGAAAAATCAGAACAGTCGTTAAAAGCAATAGAGCAACTTAGCGGGCTTATGAGGTATATGACGTATGAAAGCCAGAACGAAACCATTGCCATACAGCGCGAGATAGATTATATAGAAGACTTTATCCAGCTTGAATCGATGCGGGTTTCCGGAAGTGCCTATATTGTGTTTGAAAAAAAAATAGACAATACGGAATTACGGATTCCTCCGTTGCTCTTTATCCCCTTCATTGAAAACGGATTCAAGCACGGAATTGTGAATGATGCCGGAAATCCGTTCATGATAAAGCTTTCGCAGCATCGGAAAACGTTAACTTTGGAAACGGAGAACAGCATCAACAAATACATCAAGGACGCCCATTCGGGTGTTGGAATCGAAAACATCAAAAAACGCCTGCAGCTCTATTTTCCCGGACGTCACACATTGCAGATTATAACGGCGGATAACAAATATTACGTAAAATTAAGCATTGAACTATGAACAGATTAACCTGCGTTATTTTAGATGATGAGCCTATGGCGGTAGCGCTGCTTTCGAAATATGTCGAAAAAACAGCAACGTTCCGGCTTTTAAAAGCTACGACAAATGCGTTCGAAGTATTGGAACTCGTAGCGAACAATCCTGTGGACGTAGTATTCATCGACATCCAGATGCCTGAACTTAACGGTTTGCAGCTTATGGAGATGATGGGCAGCAAAACCAAGTTTGTCATTACATCTGCCTACAGCGAGTATGCCCTGCAGGGATACGAACATAACGTAATTGACTATCTGCTCAAACCCGTTTCATTTGAGAGGTTCTATAAAACCGTGCTTAAAATACAGGACCTTTTTCAGAAAGCGGCTTCTGAAAATGTGCTGCAAACAGAAGAAAAGCAGGAAGATTTCCTTTTTGTAAAGACCGACGGAAAGCTCGTTAGGATCAATTTAAGCGATCTGTTGTTTGTAGAGGGGCTTAAGGATTACCTGTACCTTTACCTGAGAAATGAGAAGCTCATCGTTCTGGATACGTTGAAGGAATTTGAAAACAAACTGCCTCAGGAATTTATGCGTGTACACAAATCATACATCATCCGTCTCGGGGCCATTGAAACTGTAGAGCGGAACCGCGTGTTCATAGGAGGTAAAATCATTCCCATAGGCGATACCTATAAAGTAAAGTTTCAGAAATGGATGAAAGAATTTATGTAAAACAGCAGCGCACCGGTTTTTAGTTAACCAATGCGCTTATCCGTTTTATTTAGATCGTTAAATTGAATTTTAATTTTTAAGGATTGCAAATTCTATGTAGGTGGCATTGTTTGCATCATGAAAAATACGTTGTGTGGCTTTGCGGAAGTCGGCTTTTGTTGCTGTGTAAGGTTCCATAAACACCTGGGGGTTCCGTTCGGCAAGCGGGAACCATGAATTCTGTACCTGAATCATGATGCGGTGCCCCTTTTTAAACGTATGAGCAACATCAGGCATTACGAAATTTACTTTTTCCACTATTCCTGGAGTCAGGGGTTTTGCTTCCTCAAATCCGTTGCGGTACTTGCCTGCCATAATTTCCCCCCGTACCATCATCTGGTAGCCCGCCATGGATTTTTCCCCTTGGGGTGAGGCGTCGTTTGGATATACGTCGATAAGCTTTACGACATAATCGGCATCAGTACCGGTTGAAGAAACACTAAGGAAATTTTTAACCGGTCCTACCATGGTAAGATCTTGTTCGAGCGGCTCGGTCTGGTAAACCATCACATCCGGACGGCTCGCGGCAAATCGTTGATCGTCGACCATAAATTCCCTGGTACGGCTCTGAATCACGCCGCCCTGGTGCGGAACGGGCTTGTTGGGATCCGTCACGTACTCATCCCATGAATCCGTACGTTGTACTTTTTCAAAACCCAGCTTTCCCTGTGGCTGGAAATACAGCCTTTTTGTTTCCGTATCCTTTGGAGGCCATTGTTCAAAATGTTTCCACTCGTTGCTACCTGAAATAAAGATGTTTGCCTCAGCTGCGGAAAAAGTGCCTTCTCCTTTTAGATAATACTTGAAAAAAGGTTGTTCAAATTGCTCCTGGTAGGTTGTACTGGTTTTTTTATCAAACCGGATATCGCCCAGGTGATCCCCCTCCGACCGTACCCAGCCTCCGTGGTACCAGGGACCCGCTACGAGGATGGAATTGTTTTTTACGCTTTTTTCTTCGATGGACCGGTAGGTTTTAAAAGTTCCGTAGGCATCTTCGGCATCAAAAAAACCGCCTACAACCATTACGGCCGGCTTAACATCTTTAAGGTAATTGGTCACAACGCGGGATTTCCAGAAATCGTCATAATGCGGATGTTGAAACAGGTCGTTCCAGAATTGGATGGAATCTCCAAAATAGGTCTCTTTAAGCTCCCTTGCCGTACCGGCTTCCAGAAAGAACTGGTATTTATCGTTTTCCGTTATATGTATGCTGCTATTAAACTCATCAGGGGTGATCGGCTTGGGGCGTGGCACGCCAAACGTAGACATAAAAGTAAAGGCATCCTGAAGGAACAGCACGCCGTTATGATGAAAATCGTCGCCAATGAACCAGTCCGTTACCGGTGCCTGCGGAGATACAGCCTTAAGGCTCGGATGAGGTTTTACGAGTGCGGCGGTGGAATAAAAGCCGGGATAGGAAATACCGTACAATCCGGCTTTCCCGTTATAGTTTTTAAGGTTTTTGCTTAACCATTCCAGCAGGTCATAGGTATCGGTACTCTCATCAATAGCCTTTTTATCTTTGCTGAGGTTTGTGGGCCGAACGTCCTCAAAATCACCTTCGCTCATCCACTTGCCGCGAACGTCCTGGTATACGAAGATGTAGCCGTCGTGCATCATGGCGGGAAAGCTGCCCAGGCTCTTCTTATAGTTTTGTCCGTAAGGACTTACGGTATAGGGCGTCCTGTTGAGCAATACAGGATATTTTTTCGATTGGTCTTTCGGACTGTATATAACGGTGAACAGCTTCTTACCGTCGCGCATGGGAACCGTTATTTCCGATTTATCGTAATGTTCCTTTACATAAGCAGCATCTGCAGCCGTTTGAGAATGAAGCCGGCCACCTAATAGGACCAGTGCCAGTAGCAATAGGGTATTTTTCATCAATAAGGAAGATGTGCGTTTAATTTGTGTTAAAAATTTTTCGGGCTTACATGTAAAAAACATTAAAGGTATGGCCGTCGGGATCTGAAAATACAAAACCATAATAGCCGTCGCCGAATTCTTCGGGTTTAGAGATGAGCGTTCCACCGGCGTTCAATACTTCATCGGCCCACCGGTCGGTTTGTTCCTTACTTTGCGCTGAAAGCGTAAAGATGATTTCCTTACCTTGTTTTAAATCGGCGATTTCCGTTTTTACGTTGGTACTTAAGATATCTTTTAAAAAAAAATGGATTACGAAATCGTTTTCACCCACCTTAAAGCTTGTAAGATCGCTGGAGCTACCGTTAGGTTTAAATCCTAATTGCGTGTAAAACCTAGTAGTACGTTCTAAATCGCTTACGCCTAAATTGGCCCATATTTTAACTGGATTCATATTGTTTCAGATTCTGTTGATACCTCCAAATTACTGTTTTTTTTGTAATGATCTAGCATTAAGACATCGTTTCATTAAAAGAAGTTCAAAAATCAGTTGAACTGCATAACGGCTATCAATCCTAGGATTGAAATGAGCATCCATAACAAAGCGCCCTGTACAATAGGTTTAACACCTGTTGAACGCAGTGTTTCAGCAGAAAGTCCTGACCCGATTAGGAAAAGGGTCAAAGTTAATCCGGATTTGGAAGCCTTTACGATAAAGGGACTTACGAGCGATGTATACGAAACGTAGGTGTTAAGTACGACAGCTATGATGAAGAAACCAATGAAATAGGGTACCTTTATTCTGGAACCTTTTAAACCGTAAAACTTTGCACTTAATAAAGCGGCGGGAATGATCCACAGGGCCCTTGTAAGTTTAACGGTTGTTGCAGTCTGTAATGCTTCCGTTCCGTAACGGGATGCAGCTCCTACGACCGAACTCGTATCCTGGATGGCAATGGCACTCCACATGCCGAACTGGTGCTGGGAAAGTTGAAGGGCATGCCCTGCGATAGGAAATACAAACAGGGCAACGGCATTCAGGATGAAGATCGTTCCCAAAGCAATGCTTATCTGCTTTTCACCCGCCTTTATGACCGGTGCCGTTGCAGCTATGGCGCTGCCTCCGCAAATAGCGGTACCTATGGAGATAAGGTAAGATGTTTTGTTGTCTATTTTGAAATAGCTCCCTATAAGGTATCCCGCAGCCAGGGTTATGGCGATGGATGCAATGGTTAACATAAAGCCTTCCTTACCGGTTGCCATAGCCACATGCATGTTCATCCCGAAACCAAGGCCCACGACTGAAAACTGCAGCAGCAGCTGGGTAGCTTTATGGTTAAGGTGCGGGTAGGGATGTCCTATGAATTGTGCCGCGACCATGCCGGCGAATAAAGCAAGCGGAGGAGAAACGAAGGGGGTAAGGCACATTATGCACAGCACTGTAAAAAGCAGCTTCCTAATAGTAAGTTGCTTGTTCAGTTGCGACCGGATTTTTTGTACGAAGTTTGGTTTGCTGTTCATTACCTGTTTATTTTACAGGGCAAATTTCAGCAGTATTTTCCGCAGGATGAAATCATTATTTGCGATCATCCATAACCTAAGGTTATGGAAATGTACGCAGATGGTTGAGGAATGCTTCAGGAAGTTTACGGATGTCGCCGTGACTGGTAATGCTGAAAAAACAACGTCCAAATTCAAGCCCTTTTATATCTATGATCTGCAGGCTATGATCTTTAAGTTCATTAAAAACAGCATGGATCGAAAGAAAAGCATAGGCGTCGGAATGCAGCAGGTATGATTTTATACTCTGCGTATCCTGAAGCTCCATCTCTTTATGAAGGTCGTTAACGGCCAGGCCCTTTGTTTTGAGATGGGTAGCCACGACGTCTAAAGAGCCTGATCCCGTTTCCCTTAATACAAAACGAAGCTTTTTCAGGTCTTCAGGTTTCATAGGTGTTTTTTTTACAGTTGGGTTTCCATAGCGTGTACACAATACGATCTCGTCCTTTATAAGGCAGTCATAGCGGAGGTTGGGGCGTTTCGAATGCCCTTCTACAATTCCAAGATCAATCCTGCCTTCCATAAGAAGGCGTTCGATTATTTCCGTATTATCCGACACCATTGATACCTCTATGAGTGGGAACCGTTGTTTGAAGGAAGCTATATATTTTGGAAGGAAGTACTGGGCAACGGTTGTACTGGCACCTATTATCAACGTTCCTTTAAAGTCGCTGCGTTGAAATGTAAATGCATGATCGATATCGTGGTGGATCTGTATGAGCTTTTCCACGTTTTCCAATAAAGTAGCTCCTGCTTTTGTAAGCCGGATACGTGTTCCGTTACGCTCAAAAAGTTTGAGTTCATAATGCTGTTCAATTTCATGAATATGTTTGCTGACGGCAGGCTGGGATATGAAAAGTTCCTCTGCTGCACGTGTAAAACTGAGCCTCTTGGCTACTACGTAAAAAACCCGGAGTCTGAAATCAAACATTGGCTTAAGAATTTAGATGTATATCCTCTTTAGCGAAATTAACCAATCTATCACGAAATGAAGAATACTGAGTTTGGAAAGGTTCTTAAAGAATAAAGCCGCAAAAAGCGGCTTTATTCTGTTTGGATTATCTTGATTTCTGTAATTCAGCCAGCATAGCTTCTCCTACGTTTTTTGCAGATTGCGGATTTTGCCCCGTCACCACCCGCGAATCTACGGTTACATGGGGTTGCCATATTCCTGATTTTTCAAAGCGCGCGCCACGTTCAATAAGCTTGTCCTCTAAAAGGAAAGGCACTACCTGGGCGAGTTTTACTTCAGTTTCTTCCTCATTGGTAAAGGCATTAATCTTTTTACCGTCTACAAGGTATTTTCCGTTTTTTAACTTTACGTTTACCAGTCCTGCCGGTCCGTGGCATACTGCCCCGACGATACCTCCGTTATCGTAAATGGCCGCAGCGATCTTTGCAAGGTCTGCATTATCGGCAAAATCCCACATGGCCCCATGTCCTCCTGCATAAAAGATGGCCATGTAATTTTCAGGTTTTACATCTGAAGGTTTCATGGAATTGTTTATTTTTCTTTTATAGATCTCGTTTTCCCAGAACTCCCTGTTAACCGGATCGGACAGGTCAAATCCATCTACAGGTGGGGTACCGCCCTTAGGGCTGACAAAATCAATTTCATATCCGGCCTTTCTAAGCACTTCCCACGGATGTGAAACCTCACCCAGATAATATCCCGTTGCTTCGCCGGTAGTTCCTTTTTTGTCGTGGCTCGTGACCACAAATAAGATTTTCTTGTTCATAGAGCCGTCTTTTTTGTTTTGTGCTGTCATATAACCGGTAAAAAGGCTAATAAGCATGGTTAAAATTGTTGAAATGATGGTCTTCATCATCTTTATATTTTTATTATTGTACAAATTTCGATAAACCTATACCTGTTTTACAGGACGTAGATCACAATTTCGGTGTGATGTATATCACGTTATGAAGAGGAAAGCCTGCTAAGTGTTTCACGTGACACCCCCAGATATGAAGCTATGAGCGTTTTTGGAATGCGCTGCATAAGGTTAGGATACTGCGTAAGGAATTCATCATAACGTTCCTTAGCCGTACTGCTCAACAGGGATAAGATCCTGCGCTGCAGGGCTGTATAACCCGAATTGGACTTCCTGCGGAAAAAATGTTCTGCCTTATGTAGTCCCGCACATATCTTATCGCGGTTTTCCAGCGACAGGCACCATACTTCCGTGTCTTCTAGGCAGCTTACGTTGAGCGTAGCCCTTTCCCGGTTAAAGTAGGCTTTATAGTCCGTTACCCACCAGTCTTCCGCAGCAAACTGCATAATGTGCTCTTTTCCTTCTGAACTGTTGCTGTAAGCCTTTACAAGTCCTTTTACCACCCAGAAATCGTTATTCACTTCCTGACCTTCCTGAATAAGGAACTGATGTTTTTTGAACGTAAGCACCGTAAAATGCATTTTTACATATTCAAATTCTTGATCTGTAAGCAGGACTATTTCTTCTATATGCTTTCTGAGTTTTTCACCCGTTTCCTTTCTAAATTCCTGTGGTTGTTTTGAGGTCTTCATCCTACTAAGTTAAGAAATACTCCACTTTATTGAAAGAAATCGTTCAAAAACGTTATGTGCAATTCTTTACTTGTAAACCGTAAACCCCTCCGCAATGATGAACTGCTCCTTGATGGCGATAAGTATGCAGGCGGATGACGTTCTTTTCCTGATATGCTTACATAAATCATATATTGTTTAGTACTGCTAAAGCGTGCGTCCTCTATAACTTCTTTCCAGGAGTTTTCCAACCTGCTTTTCGAAAAGGTTAAACAGCAGCCCGCCCATTATAAACATTGATGCCCAAAGCTTCCAGCTGTTAAGGCGTTCGCTGAGGAACACGGCCGAGCTTATAAAACCTACAATGGGGATGAGCAATGTAAAAGGGACAACGGAAGAGGTGGGATATGATTTTAGGAGATATCCCCAAATGCCGTATCCTACATGGGTAGAGATGTAAACAACGTATGCTACGGCAGCTACTGTTGTACCCCACGAAATGTGATGAAATGACGCGGCAATCGTTGAAGGACCTTCTACAATAAAAGAAGTGGCGGCCATGAAGGGAAAGGCCACAAGGTTTCCCCATACCACCAGGGACAGGGGTGATGCGGCATTTACCTTTTTAGTAAACATATTGCCGGCAGCCCATGATAAAGCTGCAAGCAGGGTAAGCAACAGGCCTGTAAGGGTGGCGTCTGCGTTTAAATTGCAGGCTACAATGCCGATGCCGATGAAGGATACTAACGAGCCGGCTATTTTTAGGATGCCGGGCTTTTCTCCGAAAAAAGCGAAAGCCAGACCGATGGAAAAGAAAACCTGTATCTGAAGTATAAGCGAGGCCAAACCTGGTGAAAGGCCCATATGGATGCCACTGAAGAGCAGGCCGAACTGCATTGCGAAGTTTAACAGACCATAGGCCGCTATAAATTTTAAAGGAGCTTTTGGCCTTGGAAGGAAGAAGACAAACGGAAGGGCGGAAAGGCCGAAACGAAGCGTACAGAACAGGAAAGGTGGTACCTCTTTCAGGCCTATGTAAATGGCGATGAAGTTAACACCCCAAACCAGGACCGTTAAAAGGGCTAATAAAAGATGACGTAAAGGTAAACTGACTTTTGTATCCATAAACAGGTATTGCTGATGAAAGCAAAATTAACTATAAAGTTGCTGTGTGTAACTTCAAAGGATTGTAATTTTCATTTGTTCTGATCCTTACCGTAATCTAAGACATTGACGGTTCAGTCACGACTCTTGCAAACCTGTTCCGGTATTCAATCGGGGTAAGCCCGGTTACCTTTTTAAAGATGTCGCGGAAAGCTTTCGTATCTGAATAGCCCACATCATACATTACCTGTGATACGTTCTTGCGTGAGGCTTCGAAAAACTTTTTTGCTGCTTCTATGCGTACACGTTGCAGGTACTCCAGGCAGGTATTGTTCGTAGCTTCTTTAAACCTGCGTTCAAATGTTCTGCGTCCTATGTTCACAAAATGGGCTAAATCGTCCACCGTTATTTTCTCTTCATATTTTTGTTCAATATAGTCCTGGACTTTCTGAATATCGGCATCGTCATGGTTTCGTTGCCCCCTGAAAATCGTGAACTGTGATTGGCTGTCGCGGCTGATGTCCAATGCAAAATATTTGGCGATGAGGACAGCGGTTTCCCTGTCCGAAAATTTTTCAACAAGGTACAAAACCAGATTCCACAGGCTGCTGGCCCCACCGCTGCTGTAAATATTGTCATTTTCAGTAATGACGGCTCCGTCTTCAACTTCAATCTGGGGATATTTTTGCTTAAACTCATTAATGTAGGCCCAATGCGTTGAACATTTTTTGCCGTTTAACAGTCCTGTTTCCGCCAGCAGAAAAGCGCCTACGCATAAACTTGCCAAACGTGTGCCTTTTAAGTGAAGCGCCTTAAAATAAGGTATTGCGGCTGCATTATCTCTGATTCCGTTGTCGATATCGCCGAAAACAGGTGGTATGATAAGTAAATCAGTATGTTTAATATCCCGGAGCAGGCGGTTCGTTTTTATAGTGTATTCACCATTGTTTGCCGGTACATACTCGCTTAAGCCTACATATTCAACCTCGAACACGGGCGTTTTGCCAAAAGCAGAAAGAAATTCATTGGCCGTATGAAAGGTTCTGAATGCCGGTGTGATACCTTCAATGGTTCCATATTGAGGGACAAAAACAGAGATGTGCATATTGTAAAGGATGTTTATTTTTATAAAGTTACAAAATGTTTTTGTCGCAATACGCCCCTAAAGTTGTCGTTTTTACAATATGTGTCTTTTCAAGAAGATGTGCATCTTTGCTATATCAATATGAACGAACACAATAATTATGGAAAAACAGACAAAAATTACCGTGGAGGCTGCAGTAAATGCTGCTGTTGAAAAAGTATGGAAGGAATGGAACACACCGGAGACTATCATGCAATGGAATGCTGCAGATCCCGGCTGGCACTGTCCAAGCAGCAGGAACGATCTGCGTGTAAACGGCACATTCAGTAATCGTATGGAAGCACGTGACGGAAGCTTCGGATTTGATTTTGAAGGTACTTATGATAAAGTTGAACTGTACCGGGAAATTGCATACACGATGGCAGACGGGCGTAAGGTGAGCACGTTGTTTTCAGAAGAAGACGGCAGAACGCTCATGGCTACCACTTTTGATGCGGAATCACAAAATGACCCGGAATTCCAGAAACAGGGCTGGCAGGCCATCCTTAATAATTTCATAAAGCATGTTGAGTCAGCGGGTTAATACATCTAAAATGAAAAAATAAGAAAAATGAAAAAATAAGAAAAATGAAAAAAAATAAAATTATTTTCTGGATAGCCACCCTGCTTATCGTACTATGGGAAGGCATCATGCCGTTAGGGACCTTGTTGTTTGCACCGGAATACATAAACGCCGGAACAAAACCCTTGGGATACCCGGATTATTTCGCTTATACGCTTATTATCTGCAAGGTCCTCGGTGTCATTGCGATAACGGTCCCCGGTATTTCCGACAAACTGCGTGAGTGGGCTTATGCCGGGCTTACATTTAATTTAATATTTGCCTTTATCAGCCATACCTGTGTAGATAAGAATGTTTCCTATATGCTGATGCCGCTTGTGGTACTGCCCATCCTTATGCTTTCGTACATATACCGCATAAAAATTAACGGAGCACGAAACATTGAAAAAAACAGAATATAGTTCTAAATGAATAGCATATAAATAGAACAGAGTAGTCACATCAAAAAAATCAATGAATATGAAAACAAACAGTGTTTATTTACACCGAATCATTCAGGCGAGTCCTGAAAAGGTGTTCAGAGCTTTTGCAGACCCGGTTGCCCATGCGACCTGGTTACCGCCTTACGGTTTTATATGTACCGTACAGGAAATGGATTTTAAAGTAGGAGGCAGGTTTAAGATGACTTTTATCAATTTCAGTACCGGGAACGGACATTCTTTCGGGGGGGAGTATCTGGAAATAACACCTAATGAATTCATCAGGTATTCAGACAGGTTTGACGACCCGAACTTACCGGGTGAAATGGTCACTACCGTTTCGCTGAGAAAGGTATCCTGTGGTACCGAGCTTAAAGTAGAACAAACCGGCATTCCGGAAATGATTCCAGCCGAAATGTGTTATCTGGGTTGGCAGGAATCATTGGAGAAACTGAAAAAGCTTGTAGAACCGGAAATTCCGGATGCATAGCTTTATTCCGAAAGGGCAATGAGGATATGGAAGGATTAAGAAACGGGGTGTTCATTACATTTTCAGGAAATTGCCGAAAGGCACTTACCTTTTATCAGGCCTGTTTTGGGGGCACCCTGCATTTTGAAATGCTTAAAAATAATATCTGTGGAACTGTAGACGTGCCCGTTGTAAGTGCTTCGCTGAATGCTCCGGACATTCTTATTTACGGTTCCGATCTGGTACATGATGAAGGAAGAAAAATCGGAAATTATGTTGCAGTTTTCCTGAAGTGCACCAATATAGCCCACAGAAACAGGCTTGTTAGAAAACTCGTAGCGGGTCGTCTGTCATCGGTCATCAGAAATAATGAGGAAGACAAATTAATAGAGGTAGCGGATGTTTTTGATGTCAGATGGATTCTGGGCATCTAATTTTTTGATAATTGTGTTGTCTTTATTTTCTTATCTTTAGTTATTGAAAACCATACAGCATGCATTATGAAAATCTTCATGTTCCTTTTAACGGTATTTTGTTTTTTTAGCTGTCAGTCCCCAAAATCTTTGAGCGGTAAGAATATCAAAGGGCAGCTGGAGGACGTTTGGTTAACCATGGAAGAAGGAAAGGAAAAGGGTGCTGATTATGAAACACAACCACAGCCCGATGCCCGGGTTACGGAAGAACCGGTTTCTTATACGTTAAAATCCCGGTCTGACTATCTGGAAAAGGACCTGGAAGGGGTGTTTTACGGAAACATCTATAAAATAAAACAAAAGAAGAACCGCATCCTGCTGAAAAGGCAGGGCATGGCAGAACTTGCAGATCTGGAAACTACAGAATAACATTATAAGGGACAACCGTTTAAAAATAGTAAGGGCTTTAATTATAAAGCACAGCAGATTGGTTTTTATTGTGAAAATTTAGATAATAATGGTAAGGTTTTACGCTTCGTTGCATTTTTTTTAGTTAAAATTAAAGATGCTTTTTTTGAAACGTTAATATTTTCAGGAATAAAATAAGCGGAATTACAACTTTTTGTTGATGTTGCCACATTTAGGACATGAAGGTATTCAATTTTGGAGCATTATATTTCTGAATGTGCTTTAAAGCTACAGTTCCGAATCGGGGGTGGTCTTTAAAAAAAAGAAGTATATTTAATATTGAAACGGGATTATCAAAAACAAAAAAACATGAAAAAAAGCCTCTTATTACTTTTAGCATTATCAGGTACATTATCTGTTAATGCACAGAAGTATCTGACAAAAAAGAAAAAGTCGAACGACCATTTCGCGGTTGTGGTAAAAGACTCCGAAAAGGATAAAATCGACTGGAATGGGATCAAGGAATACTTTCAACATAAAAAAGCGTCCGATTCTGTAAAGATCTCCATCAAAGTTACAGATCAGGATTATAAAAATTTAAAATCTGAAGCAGAATATACACTTTGGGGAAAATATGAAGATTTGAACAAAATGGTAGACAGTTTAAAGAAAATGATTACTGATTAATCAGTAGAACATCTGAATCTGCTTGCGTATTAAAACATGTTTATTTCAAAAACCAGTCGCTACGTGGCTTAGCAGCGTAACGACTGGTTTTTTTTGATTTTGTTATTTTTTCTCCTTCGTAAATTCAAAAGTTTCCCCACCTTCGGTATGGTACATCCTGTTGTTTGCGATGTCGAACCTCGTCTTAACCTCGTTTCCGTGGTAAAATTCCGTATCTGATCTGGGCTTCAGCAGAAAAGGAATTTGCCCCTTTGCCTGGCCTTCTGCGTAAAGTGCCCCACCGTCGTTGAGGATCTTCATCTTAAAAGGAAAATCCTTACAGTGGTAAATACCTTCGTACTGGTTCAGTATCGCATCGGCTACGAACAACGGATAGGGCAATGTACCCGAGTAAAGGGCGTTCAGGATGCCGATGTAAAAATCGCTTTTGATGGAACGGTCGCCATGGATGGCAATGGCTACCGATAGTTTTTCCTTTTCATCGTAGGCCAGCAGCGTATGGGAGCCGTCGGTATCGCCACCGTGTCCGTAAAGCATGAACTGGTAAAACGGTACGGCCATGATGCCCAGTCCGAAAGCGCTTTTGTTTTTCGGCTTCATGAGTTCCACACTTTCCTTAGTGATGATGCGGTATTGAAAAAAGGCCGTGGCAAACACATTAAGGTCTGTGGTTGTGGATGCCATATCACCATACGCCCTTATGTTTTCCGGAATGAAATCGGGCATATCCTGCCATTTTCCTTCTGTAAACTTATAGGAATGCATAACTCCGGACGTGGCGTTTTTAGGAGAAATGAAGTTTTGCAGGTGCAAAGGTGCTGCTACCTGTTCTTCTACGATTTGCGGAAAAGGTTTCCGGTACTTTTTTTCGAGTATTTTTCCCAAAAGGTAATAGCCTGAATTGGAATAGGAAAAATCTTTTCCGGGCTTAAAAAGGGCCCCTTGATGTTTTATCTGCTTTAAAAGAGCGGCATCGCCCACTTCCTTTTCCTTAAGCCATTTTACGGTACCGTTTTTAAAGTTTACGTCCCCGAGTCCGCTTGTATGGCCGAGCAGCTGCTCAATGGTGATGTTTCCTGCATTGGGCATATCGGGATAAAACTGGCTCAGTTTGTCGCTTAGGTTCAGTTTGTTTTCCTCAATGAGTTTAAGGATGAGGGCAGCCGTCACCATCTTCGTGATGGAGCCGATCATGTATTTGGAATCGCGGTTGGTATGCAGTTCCGGAACTGCCTGTTGGCCAAAATCACGGTAGTAGATTTCCTTACCGTCTTTAAAGACGGAAACGTTCCCTATGGCACGGTCGTGCTGTTCGATGTAGTCTATAAAGGCGTCAACCTTATCGGTAGGAATAGTCTGTGCTTTAATAAAAAGACCTGAAAACAGCAGGATAAAAGATAAAAGGTTTTTCATGATGGTGTTAGGTAATTTGGGGATCAGAAGATCCGTTTGTCGTTGTTTATACAAATAAATGACGTATTTCCGGGCCTTTCCCAAACTTTTTGACCATCATGCTTATTTCGGGGACGAACAGTTTGTATGGTGATGCGGCACTGTTCATCCCGTTTTTAAAGGTGTTGATGTAAAATGCCATGTATATCCGGGGTTGCAGGACGGTACAGACAAAAATCAGTTAGCTGATTAAAGTGAAAGGATCAAATCTCAGCAATAGTTAAAGAACCTCTCATAAACGCAGTGTATAAAGTGCCATTCCCATGCGGGAACAGCCTGCAGGGAGGCCATTTCCTGCAAACTGTTGCATATTCAATTGTTGCCAGGTAAGGTAATCCTTCTGATCCTGTTCGGCTGCTTCATCTTGCGATAAACGGTTTTTGTTGAAATTTAAAGTTAAACGGGAACATTTATCCGCATTGCTGAAACCTTGACAAGCAACGGGATGAAGGCCAGGGAAAGCATAATATAGACGGCAACACGCACATAATTCCATGTTTGCCAGTTGATGACGCGCTGTACCACATCCTTTGTGAACGAAGAATCTGTTGCCATTTTCTGGAAGTTGATGATGTTCGGTGCAAAATAAACAAGCGTCCAGATCCGTACTATAAAATGCAGGATAAACAGGATCAGCAACCAGTATCGTACCGGTGCAACTTTCCAGCAAAAAATAAGGGTAAGTATAAAAGCCACCTCATGAAGCGAATGCAGCACAATCCAGAAAACTTTAAGACTGGTTCCCTTTTCATCCAGCAACATCTTAAAATTATCAGGAGGTGAGGCGGTCCATTTCGGGACAAAAACGAGCGTTTCGAAAATCTGTGCACCGTTCATCAAAAAATAGAGCACCATTGTAATGCAGATCCACAACTCTGCTCTTGTAAGGTAGTGAGGGGTAATGCTATCCATCTTATTTCTGATTTAGGTTGTTCGTTATGTCATTCATTATAACAGCTGCTTCGGTAAAATATCGTTGAATCGTAAGCAACTGTTCTTCGGAAAATCCGGACAACAGTACCGTGGTTTTCTGTTGCAACTCCTCAAAAAACGGTTTTAGGAGCTTCATGCTGTTTTCTACATTGGGAATGATCATTACCTTTCTGCGGTCTTCCGCCGTAAATTCCCTTTTAAGCAATCCCTTTTTTTCCAGCCGGTCAATAAGGCCCGTTACGGCACCGGTTGTAAGCCCGGTAAGTTTTGAAATTTCACCTGCAGTTATGGATTCATATTTTAAAATAAGTCCCAGGTACTTGTGGTCGGTACCTGAAAGGCCCGCCTTTCGGGCAATGGCTTCATGCATAAACACAGAAGCATCGGAATACTGCCTGCTGGCCAGCCGGAACTTTAACAACAGGTCGTCGAAATTATTTTTGCTCATATACTAAATATCTTAGTATCAAAGATAATTGTTTATTTGAAACTGCAACTGTTTTTAGTATTAATTTTTCATCCGTACAGTAAAAGGATGCCAAATAAGTTTGGGGTATCATAAAACGTAAGTAGCACACAATCAAGAGTACCGATGCTGTGTAACTTCCTTAAAAAGGCCCAAAGTTTCCGATAGCTGACTGTTATAGAGGTGTTGGCAGGTACCGGCAGCCTTTATTTTTTTAACGGTTTAACGCCAGAGTTGAGGTTAAGACAATGAAAACATCCCGTATTTATAAGAAAAAGACCTGTCTTGTACAGGCGGAAATGAATGCCTACGGCAAACTTTTTCCAAAATAGGTACTTGCGGGCATTGAATAGGCCTTTTAGAAAATATAAGAAAACCTGCGGTTACCACGGTTTTTTATTTGGTGATGCTTACTTTCTTCCATTTACGGATTCGTGCCGTGGCATTGGCGTATGGCGAGGACGTGTTGAGCTGGATCATGCGTCCCAGCGTCCACTTTCCATACCAGTCCGTACCGTAAAGTTCCGTATCGGATTTGCGATCTGTAAGTTTCATAAGGTCGAGAACGGTATCATGAAACCTTTGTACCAAAACTGTGAAATCATCTGCTTCGTAATCCTTGTAAAACTTTTGCGCCAATTGGCCCAGTTCATTCCATTTATAACCCGTTTCAGGAAAGTCTACCGGTTCGTTCCGGTCTTTAAGCATGTTCCATTTTAATACAAGCTGTCCCCAGCCCGTAAGGTATGCTACAAGGTTGTGTACACTCATAAGGGTACCTTTGCGGTGGCCGTCGAGTTCAGCAATGAGCGCTTTTTCGGCGGTTACCGTATCCAGTTCCTTTTTAAGCTTTGCATAGTTCTGAGCGATGGCTTGTTGTAATTCCGGTTTGTTTGTAGGTATTGGCATGGCATTGGGGTTGTTAAAAAAATAGCGCGTTCTAACTTCCACACCCGATAAAATAGGTAGGCACTCCATCCGCAAGAAACGGGGTTTCGTCGGTTCCTTCAAAAAAGACGTGATCGCCCAGCTCCTTGTTGGCCATCTGGTTGTGAGTCTTCATAAGGAACTCCTGAGCCGTAAGATGGCGCCCGTTATCTGCTTTGATCAAAGCAACGATCTCCACCTGATGTTCGTCTTCATCAGGTTCTTCTTCAAAAATGTTCTCATCGTCGTCAATAAGTGTCTCGTTTTCCAAAAGGTCTTCCATACTGCTGATCCACGCCATATACTGGATCTGTACTTCCTGTTGTTCGAAAACAACTGCATCAGGTTGCCAGCGTGAGCTATCTTTGTAGATATCCTGTTGATACTGCTTTACGTCGTTGCTGAATTTATTTAGGTCGGTATAGCGCTCAGCGTTAAACCGCCAGGCAATTTGGTTCAAAGTTTTCATGGTTTGGAATTTAATCAGCTGTATAATGATGACTAAATTTATAAAATGAATTTAATATTTTAAAGTAAATCGGAAAACATATAGAAGCCGGTTCAGGATGACGGTGAACAATAGTTCAGAGCCCGATCTGATTTAGAAGCTTTGAAGGCTTATACTTAATTCGTCAGTTGCCCTAGTTCCTTTTCCAATTCCTTTTTTTGTTCTTCGGTATAAAGTCCGGAACCGGCCAGGGATCTTCTGAATTTTGCGGCCGTCGCGGAAAAGTCCTGCTTTAACCGGTTCTGTGCGTTGATGATGGACAGGTAGCCTTCTGAAAAATTAGGGTAGGCACCCATCAGGATGTTCCAGGCATCAATAGCTTTCTCATATTGTTTTTCATTGTAAAAATGCCACCCTTTACCGTTTAACTGGCCGATTGAAAAATTCAATGGAGCTCCGTAGTATGAAGCGATTTCTTTATCAAGAGAGGGTTTGATGCCTAAATCGTTCTGTTTGACAGAACTGTACCTGGACTGGATTGCAGACCATTCTTCAAATAGTTCGTAAAGCGCCGTACTGATGATCAAGCCCGGAGTTACATCGTGACCCGCCTGCTTAAAGCGGTATCCCTTAATGTCCAGAAAGGGATTGTTGCTGCCGTGCGATAGTACGGAATCCATCTTGGCGAAATCTTCCGGGAAATCGTTGCCTATTCCATACCGGTAGTATTTTTTGGAACGATACGTCCGCTTGTTTAATTTGCCGATAGAATCGGTGAGGTCAACGTCCTTCTGAATAAAGAACGGACTCATCGAAATAATAGCGTTAAGGTCGTGGATGTGTGAGCCGAAAAGGGCAGTAGTAAAATAACCGTATCTTGAATGACCTATAAGGACTCTGAAAGCAGAAGCTTTATATTCTTTTTCAGCAAGAGGGATGAGTTCTTCAAAAAGAAATTTTTCATTCTCAAGTGCACGTCCGTTCCCATCCGAAATTTTATACGATGTTTCCATATACCGGTAACGCTGTTCCGAAGCAACGCTGATGATGACCGAGGAAGGCATCTGCTCCGTACTTGTAAGGTAGTCGATCGTATTCAGGATGTAGTTATGGCTCCTTTGATTCTGTTTGTCAAAAATGATAATTAAAGGGAAACGGCTGTCCATATCGCTCTGCCATTCTATAGGAACCGTTATGGAAATATTTTTATCAAACCCGAGGTTTTTGGAACTAATGGTTACATCCTTTAGTTTTTTATACCGTTCATAGTTTTGTGCTAAAAGAGTCGTTGTGAATAACGTGAAAATGAGAAGGAGTACCGGTTGTTTTTTTTTCATGTGGCTTGGTTAAATGTGGGCAACGGAAAAGTGCTTGACAAAACCTTCGCCTTTTTGGTTTACGGCTTTTACAGATTCCGATCCTACTAAGATAAAGATAATTTTCATATGGAACATCAGCAGATACTGTCCATATCTTTAGGTACGTTCCGGGCTTTACGGTATGGCCGTTTGGTTTACGATGGTCCTGAAGGTGAGGTTTACCCTTACAGCGGTTACCTTTTTGGTAGGAGGGAGCCTGTGCAGCCAGTTCGTCTGCGTTGCGTCCTTCATTACGAGCAAACTGCCGTGTTCCAAAAACACTTCTACCTTTTCTTTGGTCTGTTTGTGTTTGAATGTAAATTTTCGTTGTGCACCCAGGCTCAATGAACCTATTGCACCGTCCCTTTTTAAGTCTGTTTCCGCATCGCTGTGCCAGGCCATTCCTTCTTCACCGTTGTGGTACAGGTTCAGCAGGCATGAATTAAACGTTTCACCTGTTTCGTTTTCTATGAGTGTTTTTAAATCCAGCAATTCCTTTGTCCATGGCAGCGCATATTTGGTGGTGTTCGAATACGAGTATGCGAACGGTTTTTCACCATACCAGGCCACTTTGCGTTTCGTAACGATCTTTTTACCAAAAATCACCGCTTCATCATGACGCCATTCGATCGTTTCCAGCAACCGGTTTAAATAAAAGCCTGCTGCTTTTTGGGAGAGGAGTCTGCCGTAATAATGAACCGTTCCACCGTATGGCAGCCGGTTTTGTACTTTATCTTCAGTTGGTTCAAATAAGTCCATTCTTCCATTCTTTATAAGCCGTTTTCATACAGTGCCCGCAAGGGCGGTAGTTGTTTTGTTCTGCTTCCGGAACGGATGAAAAGAAAACCCGGTTTTCCCGTTTCATCCTTTTACCCGAAGTACAGTTCAATGTTCCGTAAATCTTTAACCTGCGGTTTCCGCCGAAACAGATTTTCCGCTGCCTGATGCTGCTTCTTAAAGCGCTGTCCGATAGATGGCTGTGTCTTATCATACTTAACTTACAGCGTCGTGAAAAAGAATTCCGAGTGTATGGCGCTCGCCAGATGTTACTTCACTTACACCATGCTTCATATGTACCCGGTAATACCCTTTCGTTCCCTTTTCAGGTTTAAAGCTGGTTGTAAAAAGGAGCATATCGCCTTTTTTCGGTTTCAATACGATGGCTTTCGACTGTGCCCTGGGAACCTGCTGGGTCAGTACAAATTCACCTCCCGTAAAATCAGTGCCGGGTTCATTAAGGAACAGTACGGCTTGCATGGGAAAGTAAACAGTACCGTACAAATCCTGGTGCAGCGTATTAAAACCTCCTTTGCCGTATTTCAAAATCAGAACCGTTGCTTTTTGCTGTCCGTTTTCATGGCATTGCCTTAAAAACTCGGAATGTTGCAATGGAAACTTTGTCTGTATATGCAAGGCTTTGAACCAGGCGTTGGCTATAGGTACCAGCTTCGGATATAAGCCTGTTCTTATGGCCTGGATGATGCCGGGTAGCGGATAATTAAAATATTTATATTCACCCGAACCGAACCTGTAACGTTCCATCACTACGGTTTTCCTGTATGCGTCGGGGTTGCTGTATGCAGCTTTTAGCTGTTCGCATTCCGAAGGAGCTAATAAACCAGGTAAAACGGTATACCCCCTCTGGTTTATCATCTCTGTCAGATGTTGCCAGTCTGAATTTTCTATTTTTTGGATGATGTCCTGCATTTTTTAGTGTTTAGATTTCCGTATCGGTTTTTGCACCTTCCCAGCCGATTATGGCTGTTTTCCTTGTGGTTCCCCACATATAGCCTCCAAAAGCACCTGTGGACTGTATAACGCGGTGACAGGGGATAAGGAAAGCTACCGGATTGCTCCCTATAGCGGTACCCACGGCTCTGGAAGCATTCGCATTCCCCGTGTTTTGAGCTATGCTGCCATAAGTGGTAAGCTGTCCCATAGGAATCTTTAACAAGGCTTCCCATACCTTGAGCTGAAAACCGGTACCTTTCAGGTGCAGCTTTATTTCGGGCAGCCTGCTGCGGTCGTTCTCAAAAATAAGCAGGGCATTCTGCTGTATCATATCCCGCGTTTGTTGAAAACCTGCGTTTGGGAATTTTGATTTAAGGTCGCTTAGTGCTTTTTCTTCCTCCTCCTCAAATGCCATATAGCAGATACCCTTCGGGGTAGAAGCAACGATTAAAGAACCGAAAGGACTCTGAGCAAAACTGTAGTTTACGGATAGGTTTTTACCACCGTTTTTATATTCAGCCGGGGTCATTCCCTCGATATTTACAAACAGATCGTGTAAACGGCTTGTACTTGAAAGCCCCGTTTCAAAAGCCGTTTCAAACAATGTTGCGCGTTCCTGTTTCAGTATTTTCTTTGCATGTTCCACACTTATGTACTGTAGGAATTTTTTTGGACTCGTTCCGGCCCATTCCGTAAACAGGCGCTGGAAGTGTGCTGGACTTAAATGTACCTGTTGCGCTACTTCGTCCAGGTTGGGCTGCATCTTAAAGTTGTTTTTGATGTACTCGATTGCTTCGGCAATGCGGTTGTACTGAATGGTATGTTGTGTGGTCATTTCTTCAGGTTTATAATGCAAATATCGAAACCGGATGGCAACAATAAAATCCGAAACCTGCGGAATTTCAACTTTGAACTGTATTTTTGATATAAAGCAGATAAATGGATGCTCCCTGTATTAACCTCATCCTTAATGAAAAAAGCATCACAACGGAATATTTATGTATTAGCAGGTTATCACGTTACTAACAAATTTAGCACTTTTGTATTTCCATTTTGCAGAATGATGTATCAACATCCTTTTTATCAACATCCTTTTTTATGTTGTTATTCTAATCAACAGTATTACGTTTTTAAATATAACATCCGTTTTACAACACAATAGTCAGAGCATTCGGGAATCTCGTGTTTTCGGACAGGCCATTCCGGGAAAACATATCGGGGCCCTGCGGTATCAATATTTGGTAGAATTGGTTTATATTTACTGTCTCGGCACAGATAGAATTTCAGGGGACATTCGATTCTTTGAATTTCTGTTGAAGAAGGAAGGACTGCTGTTCTTGGCAATATTGGATGCCGGCACTTTGGCAGTACTGATCCGGCAGTATTCTTTAAATATTTCTAAACACGGACATATGCTTAAAAAAATAATCATGGGGGTATACGCAGCAACGGCTGTGTTTTTAATGAGTTTTAGCTCTGGAACGGTGAATGTGAAAAGTACCGAAATTCAGGAACAAGCGCTTATAGACCTTACATGGGATCAGCTGGCTAACGTAAGCAGGAGTCTTAAGATAATGGCTGATTACGATAATGTGATCAGGGAATCCCTGCACGGAAAAAAAATAAAAATCAGCGGCTTCATCATTCCCGTTGATGCCAAATCGTACGTACTCAGTAAAAACATGTTTTCCCATTGTTTCTTCTGTAGCACCGCAGGTATAGAGACCATTCTGGGGATCCGGTTTAAAGGAAAACAAGCACGCTTAAAGACGGATACTTTCGTAACGTTGGAAGGAACGTTTTTTTATAATGATAAAGATAAGGATGACTGGCCGTTCAGCATACACAATGCAGTCATAACGGCTAAAAAATAAGGGAGTGTTTAGGAAGCTTATACGGCCTTAAGCCGAAACCTTATTCAACAGAAAGGAAAAACCGTTGAACTCAGCAACAACATCCTTATGAATGACAATAGCTAAGAGAAGAGCAAAAATGTCATATTGTCCTTCTTTTTTGCGGTACAGAGCCAAACCATTTAAATGAAACCGAACCAATGGCTGACTTATACTATTGGGAAAGTCGTTGTAAAGGCCCGCTACAGCGCAGCCAGTAATTCCATCGCTTTTTTTTCTTTTTCAGAAAGGAGCTTCAAAATATCCGATGCCTGCTGAACATACTGTACGTTGTGTGTTTGTGCTACCTTTTCAAACAGCTGAGCAACCGAAGTCCACAGTTCTGCAATTTCAGTAAAGGCTTCATGTGCTGATTTGAGTCCGCCAAGTTGCAGCAGGTCGTAGCTTTCCTTTAAAAAGTCGCGGTACAGATTGCGAAACAGGGCACCTCCCGTTCCGGCTTTTTCCATAAGCATGGCCGAAGCTTCAAATTCAGCCGTTATGTTTTTACTGTGTTTAAACCATCGGACTATTTCTTTACTTGCCTTTAAAATGCCTTTGTGCCCGATATTGGTAATGGGCGGGTTCAGGTAATCGTCTGCATTATTTCGGATAGACGTTAAAAGAACCGTCTTAAGATCGGCTTCGTATTCCTTTTTGCGCAATACATAGTAAAGGTTTTTAGAGGACATGGGGCCTTTTGCAGCACGTGCCATTGACAGGCTTTTAAGGCTTGTCCGTACCAGCCCGCCCTGCTGTTTTGTATCGACCAGAAAAGCATTTTCGTCATCGTAACCGTAAATTGCGGCATAATGTCCCGCAAAATGGAACGGTTTTGAAAAATATTCCAGATAAAAACAGTCCAATTTTAACCCTACAGCCTCGCCGGCGTCGAGCAATTTTTTTACATCGTCCCAGGCTTTTCGCGGTGAAGTCGTTTCCTTTACTATGAGTTCTAGGTGCAGGTTCTTCGCTATATTCCGTGTTAAAAGATCCGTTTTGATGCGTCCCCCCATAAAGGGGAAGTCCATCGTTTTCATATTCCAGTAGATAAAGCCCAAACCTTGTCCAAGACCAAAAAGCATGGGCTCAGAAAGCGCTATATCCAGCCGTCGAAGTAGCGTTCCTGTCGCGGTGGTTTCGCAATGTTGTCCGTTAAAAGGGGGGAAGTCCGGAATTTTCATTTTATAAAATATTAGGCTAATTTAAATAAAAATGCCTGCAATTGGTGCAGGCATTCTAAAAAGGCCGTTTTGTAGGCCGGCTAAAACAATCAATCAAGGAAATTGAGAACAAAGTACGTATTCCATTCCACTAATTTCGAGGAACTGCAGAGAGAAGCCGAATGAAGTACCGGCTACAGTACCCGGTGCCATAAAAAACATGGACTGGTATGAAAGTGTTGAAGTGTCATATAACATATTGCTGCTCGTATTATAGGCATAGGTGGTACCTGTAACGGGGGTGAGTCCGGTCATAGATGGTACCGGATAACGTAAACCGCCTCCCGGGCCTGAAATTCCGGGACCATATAGATATCCCTTTAAATAAAACGTTCTGAAATACTGTGCATAGTCTGTAAGATTGCTCACATTCGTGTTGGGATGAACCGAATAGGTGCCTATGGGCAACCCGTTTTGGGTTGGCTCGTTGTAATTTCGCGTTGAATATGCGCTCAGCACTTCTCCAATGCATACTGAAGCTTCTATAATATCCTTATTCCAGTAACTGTTAAGGGTGTTCATGTTGAAAGGACCATATATTCCGTTGATGATACCGTCATTGGTGCCGTCGTAAAAAGCCGAATGATTCCGGATTTCATAATAATATTCCAGTGAGGTATTGTTCACAATAGTGAGAGGACGGGGTACCGTCCATTGGGCATTGACATTGACAAAGCCTAATATAAAGGCTGTCGATAAAAGTATCTTTTTCATGATCAGTTTTTTAAGGTGAGTACTTTGGTTATGATTTCATGGTTGGTTAGTCCTGAAACGGAAATACCTTTTTTTGTAAGTAGTTTTGTGCATTCCTCCATAAACAGTTTTTCAGCCTGCGTCTTTTCCATCACCTGAAGGTTTTGGTTGTGACGGTAAATAAGCTGTGCATTTTCCGGAAACTGGGCTAGTTCCCCTTCGGAAATAGCAGATTTTCCCTTTGATTTAACTTCGGTTACTGCTGTTATCGTATCAGATGTTTCAGCTTCAGGTGTTTCAGTGCATGCAAATAATAAAGCCAATGCACAAAAGGATAAAAGTTTTTTCATAATAAACGTATTAAATGTTATGAAGAACAGAGTACATATTCCACTCCTCCTATCTCCGTAAATTGAATTAAAAAGGCGGCATTAGTTCCGGGGCTTGAAAAAGGCGGTGCGTAAATAAAGGTCGGATGAGATGCTGAAGTTTCGAACAACATTAAGGTAGCTGGATCGTATGCGTACGTTCCGAAAGTACCAGAAATTGGGGTAAGTGTCATCCCTATAGGCAAAGGATATCTTACAGCCCCTCCAGGTCCGAATATTCCTGGATCTCTTAAAGCTCCTTTTACATAAAAAGTTCTGAAGTACTGTGCGTAATCCGTAAGGCTCGTTACATTTGGATTAAGTATAGTGTACGTACCAACGGGCAGTCCTTTCTGTGTTGGTTCTGAATACATGCGACTTGAGCCCGGAGCAAGTGTTTCAATATCACAAACAGTATAATCTCCGGTGATATCGTTTGTCCACAAGCTGTTGAGGTTCGACATAACAAAGGGACCGTTTGCTCCGTTGATGGTACCGTCGTTGATACCGTCATAAAAAGCAGAATGATGAATGATCTGATATTGGTATGTTACGGCTGTGTTGTTTACAATAAGGAGAGATCTTGGATTAGTCCATTGCGCCTGCATATTCACAAATCCCAACAGGAAGGTTGCTGATAAAAGTACTTTTTTCATGATCAGTTCTTTAGGGTGAGTACTTTGGTTATGATTTCATGGTCGGTTAGTCCTGAAACGGAGATGCCTTTTTTTGTAAGTAGTTTCATACATTCCTGCATAAAGATTTTTTCGGCTTGTGCTTTTTCCATGATCTGCAGGTTTTGGTTGTAACGGTAAATGAGCTGTGCGTTTTCCGGAAATTTTGCTAAATCCTGTTCTGAAGGCGTGGCGGTTCCCTTTGCCTGAATGTCGGATGCGTCAGGAGCTGCATATGATGGTTCAGATTCAGGGGTTTCTGAGCAAGCGAAGACAAAAGGCAACGCAAAGAGGATTAACGTTTTTTTCATATTTTTAAATGTAAAATGTTTAAAAGTAGCTATTAACTATAAAATGAATCAAAATTGAGAGCATAGTACATATTCCATTCCTCCAAATTCCAAAAACTGAATTGCGAAACCTAAAGGAGTGCCTGCTACAGTTCCTGCTGCCATAAAATACATGGATTCATATGATCCTGTTGAAGTTTCATAAAGCCTATTGGTGGCTGTATCATAAGAGAAAGTGGTTCCTGTTATGGGGGTTAAGCCAGGTATGGTAGCTGTTGATGGCAACGGATATCGTAAGCCTCCTCCAGGTCCGGATATTCCGGATCCGTATAGGTATCCTTTTAAATAGAACGTCCTGAAATATTGTGCATAGTCCGTGAGGTTGTTCACATTAGGATTGGGATGAAGTGCATAGGTGCCTATAGGTAATCCATTTTGTGTTGGTTCGTTGTAATTGCGTGATGAAAAAGGAGGAAGCATTTCTCCAATACAAACTGATGCTATAATGATGTCCTTATTCCAGTAACTGTTAAGTGAAGTCATGTTAAATACCCCGTTTATTATACCGTCGTCGATACCATCAAAAAATGCAGAGTGATTTCGAATTTCATAATAATAATCCAATGATGTATTGTTCATAACGGTAAGAGGTCTGGGAGCGGCCCATTGGGCGTTGGCATATACAAAACCTAATAAAAAGGCTACAGATAAAATTTGTTTTTTCATAATCAGTTCTTTAATGTTAATAAAGGAGTTATAAGATGTAAGGTCTTTAGTATTGCCTTAAAATGTAGATGTTTAACATCTACATTTTAAGGCAAGAGTAGGTGTTTGGTTTCGGATGTTCCTAAATAAATCACAGAAATTGGGAACAAAGAACATATTCCGTTCCTCCATATTCCAAAAACTGAATTGTAAAACCGTATAGAGAACCGGGTACATTACCTGGTGCTACATATAAAAACGATGAATAAGGTAAAGCTGTGGTTAAAGTATCATAGAGCATGTCCGTATTCGTATCATATGAAAAGGAGGTACCTGCAATCGGAGTTAGTCCGGGCATGGTCACTGTTGTTGGCACGGGGTAGCGAACACCTCCACCAAGTGCATAAATCCCACCTCCACTTAAGGTGCACTTTAAATAAAAAGTCCTAAAGTACTGCGCATAATCTGTTAAGCTGGAAACTCCCGGATTAGCAGTGATGCTGTAAGTGTTAACAGGTAAACCGTTCTGACTTGGATCAGAATAAGGAAATGGTGGACTAAAAGGGCCAAGGACTTCCTGATTACATACAGAATGATCCCTCACTATATCTGTTGTCCATGAACTGTTCAACGTTGACATATTAAACGCCCCGTTCGTTCCGTTGATGATTCCGTCATTTGTTCCGTCGTAAAAAGCAGAATGTTGGATGATCTGATAATTAAAGTTGAGCGATGTATTATTGAAGATTGTAAGTGGTTTTGGTACTGTCCATTGTGCCTGAGCATTTACAAAGCTAAAAATAAAGACTACAGCTAAAATCGTTCTTTTCATAATCAGTTTTTTAAGGTGAGTACTTTGGTTACGATTTCATGATCGGATAGTCCTGAAACGGAGAAGCCCTTTTTGGTAAGTAGTTTTATGCATTCCTCCATAAACAGTTTTTCGGCCTGAGCCTTTTCCATTATCTGTAAGTTTTGGTTGTGGCGATAAACCAGCCGTGCATTTTCCGGAAATTTTGCTAAATCTTGTTCTGACGGAGTGGCGGTTCCCTTTGCTTTAACTTCTGATGCCGCTAGCACGGTATTGGAAGGTTCTGTTTCTATGTTTTCGTTACATGCGAACAAAAGGGATAAAACGAAAATGCTTAATATTTTTTTCATAAGTTAGGGTTTAGGTGTTAAATATTTATATAATATTAATATTTATTAGATTTAGTTTTATATAAAATATTTATTATTAACATTTTTTATATTTAAAGTACAAATATTCGGATGAAGGAACTTTGATAAGTTAGATGCCTTTATAATGATAATAATCATGCTGGATCTAGGGTTTTCCTAATTATTTCAGATAACGTGAGCGTTTTTTTCTAACATTTTTAAGTTGGTATTCAAGCAGTTTCTATCCTATAATAAATAGTTTGGTCACGAACAATAAAGCAGACTGTTTCACAAATAGATCCATTGCCCATTAGACAAGATATCTAAAGTTTAAGGAGATGGGTTGCGGATTACGGAAGTCACCAATAAGAAGGTATATTCTTATATGAGTCCCCTAAGGGATATATGGGGCTTCAGTGATAAAATTAGGATAGGGAAAAATAGGTAGTAGTACGAGCTATTTAAGTATGTTTGATCCCCTTTTTTAAGATTTCCATGCTTTTGAGTGCTTCGTCTGTTGTAAGATGCCCAAAACCTATACGCATTGCAGTAGTGTGTTTATTCTGGTAGAGTAAGGTACGTGGTATCAGCAGGTTATTTTTAGCACATTGCTGGCTTATCTTAAGCAGGTTTACAGGCTTTTGCCATTCTACCCAATAGGCAAGTCCGCCTGATGGTACGTGATAGTTTACATCATCATGGAATGTGTGCTTCAGTACCTCATTAAAATGGTCGCGGCGTTCCTGGTAGATTTTGATGGATTTTTTCAGATGCCGGTGTATTTCACCTTCGTCTATGAGTTCCCCCAATACCTGCTCCATCATAATATCTCCTTCCCGGTCGATAATGCCAAGGTATTTCCGCATTTCATACATCAGGTTTTCAGGGGCAATGACAAATCCGGTTCTGAATCCCGGGGCAAGCGTTTTGCCAAAAGAGCCAACATAAATAACCATACCGTTTGTGTCTGCACTGGCTATAGGGAAGGTAATGTTTTGATCGTACCGGAACTCGTAGTCGTAATCGTCTTCCAGTATGACGAAGCCGAATTCATTTGCAAGCTGCAGCAGCTCCATCCTTCTGCTTACACTCAGCGTTACCGTTGTAGGATAATGATGATGGGGAGTTAAGTACAACATCCTGATGGCCATCTTTTCACATAATTCCCTTAATTTGTCTACACGTATCCCTTCCTTGTCTATGGGGATGGTAAGAATCTGAGCACCGTTTTTCTGAAAAATCATATTGGTTGCAAAATAGCTCATTTCAGCCACGACTACTTTATCATGCCTTTCCAGTAAAATTTGCGAGATGATGTAAATACTCATCTCAATACTTCGCGTAATAAGAATATTCTGATCGGAAATATGCAATCCCCTGGTTAAGTTCAGGTAATTGGCCAGCTGCTTTCGGAAATAGATGCTTCCTTCCTCTTTTGAGTAGGTCCATTTATTCTGGTTCTGCTTGCGTTTTAAGCTGGCGGAATAAAATTTTGTAAGCGTATTTATATGGGTCATCCTGTAATCCGGGGTGCCGTCGTTCCAGCGATATAAGAAGTCGCCGTATTCGTAGGGGTTATCCAGAATATTGGTCTTGTTGAATGCGAAGCCCGTTTTCTTAGGATAGGCGTAGAGCTCCAGGGAATCCGAATGTTCCATTTTGATCTTTTCGGTTTTCTTGTCCAATATAAACGTTCCTCTGTTGGGATGGATCTGAATCCAGCCCTGCGCATCTAATTCTTCATAAACCGCTACAATGGTCTTACGGTGAACTTCAAGCCATTGAGCAAGCGTACGGCTGCCCGGTAGCTTCATTCCTGCCGGTAAATACCTCCTTTGAATGGCATTGATAAGCTGATACGTGATCTGCAGATAGATGGAAGTAGAAGAACTTCGGTCTATAGAGATAAAATTTTTCAACAGATTACTGGCCGGACTACTCATAATATTGAAAATGGTATTTTAAACAATCCGGAAAGATACTACTTTTGACGAAGAAATAATAATTGATGATAATTTACAGTGTTTTAGAAAAACTATCCTGAAAGTTTTCAACCTCAAAATCGACGGAGATTGTATTGACTGTTTTAAAATAATTATGACACTTTCGTTTGTTTTTTTGTTAGTTTTGGAATTTAAAATAAACAACCAGAATAAAACATGAAGAACACACTTTTACTATTATTGCTTATAGCGGCAGGCAGCTGCTGCAGCAATATCGAAACCATTACTTATAAGTTGTCAGAAGAAGAAAAGGCCCTGGTACCTTATCAGAAGCAGCAGACCGTAAAATGGCAAAACAATAACGGAGCCATAATTAACGGAACGGTGCTGGACCGATCTGTTTCCATAACTGATATTTCAGATCACGACTGTAAACGTTTTGAAGGGGAAAACGTAAGTACTACCATTAGCATCAATCAGGAGAGATATACCGTATCGTTAGAAAAAAAAGATACTGACAGGGCTGGTCTTTATGTTTTGCAAAAAATCGGAGATAGAACAATCTCTATCTTTGGAACCGACCTTAGTCATTTTGGTTTTGGTACGGTATATTTCAACGATGAAACATTTAACGAAGCAGTTAAACTGGAGGTTCACGAAGGAGATGATAAAGTATCGGGTACTTTGATCTATACCAAAAAAAACGGAATAGAGTTTATTTTGTTTCAGGACGGTACCTGGTACAAACGTGTAGGTTAGAAAAGTATTGTAAAAAGTACGAAAACGCCTGCTTATGCTAAAACACGTTCTTTTTCTCACGCTGGTCCTTATCCCCGTATTGGGGCGCACCCAGCAAAAAGGTAATAAACCGGTTGCGGTAGATACTACTGAAATTGTTCAGATAGGGGGGATAAAGCAGTTTGTTAAAATAAAAGGTAACAACCTGGAAAATCCCATACTCCTTATTCTTCATGGTGGTCCCGGTAAATCGTTAATTCCGTTTGAAGCGGATTTTACAGGTAACTTATACGATGATTTTGTGGTGGTAAACTGGGATCAGCGGAATACGGGAGAAACACTGAATTTAAATAAGGTGAAAGCGGATGTATCAATAGACCTGTTGCGATCTGATGCACTGGAACTGGTACAATACCTCATTTCCAAATACCGCCGGAATAAAATATTTATTCTTTCCCATTCGTGGGGATCGGTTATGGGATTTGATCTGGTTTCGCAACATCCTGAACTGTTTTATGGTTATATAGCGGTAAGCCCCGTTATAGATGCAAATAAAAGTGCTTCACTGTTTTTAAAGGATTTAAAGAGCTGGGCTGTAAAAACGCACAGGGCGGCTGCGGTTGAAGAGTTGAATAACATTAAACTTCCCCTTGAAAGTGAGGATGATTTTTTCCATGCGCAAAAATGGCTGTTTGTACACAATGGCGTTGAGGAAGCTGAAAAAGAAGAATTCAGGGATGCTTATTACAGCTGGATGCACAATTGGTTTGCAGTATGGAAGGAAAATGCCAAAATAAATTTAGAGGCTTCCTATACGAAAATTGACTGCCCTGTCTATTTTTTTATTGGTATTGCCGATAATCAAAGCTACCATACGTTAGCTAGGGAATATTATAAAAAGTTAAAAGCAGAAAACAAGGAATTGTATTGGTTTAGAAAATCGGGCCATACCATTTTTAATACAGAGCCGCAAAAATTTCAGTCCTTACTCATCAAAATAAAGCGTAAAACTGTGTTGTAGCATCAAATATTAAGGGACCAACCGATTGAAGCTATCGGCTTTTTTAAGTCCATTTATTTTCTGAAATATACGTTCTCATAAACTAATATTTCCAACAAAATCATCCCACTGGCAAGTCGGGGTAAACCAGGTCTGCAATTCGGCAAGAACCGAATCATCGCCGTGTTCAAGTTTTTGAACCCGATTTCTTAAATCGCAATAAAATTCTTCTGCAGATGCATATTCACCGGAATATCCTCCTGAATATTCTGATAGGATTTCCAGTGCTTTATGTAGATCATTTATTAATGATTTTCTATCCATTTAGTGAAATATCCGTAAATTTCTTCTATTATGATTAAGTGGGGCACTCATCAGAACCTGAAAGAACCATATAAAGAGCATAACTCGTGAACCTTGTTACAACTGCTTTGTAAGAGGTAACCGTCTATAAATCGCCGGTAAACCAGTCGTAGCCTTCAATTTTTTTATACTCTGCAGGCACGGCGTTCAAAATTTTCAATGTTTTGGAATTATTGTTAAAAGGTCTTTTTGTAGATAGGATGATTTTACCCGTTTTAATGCCTTCAGCATTTGTCTCGTAGGAAACATATTCGAGCGTGTCAACTTGGTAGGCATTCCATCTGTATTTGTACATTTCCGTATCGCCCGGATGACCGTAACAAACGCCCCTGATCATTTTCTCCTGTGGGGAAAAGGTGGGGTTAATGAACCCGAATTCTTCCGAAAACGCTTTTTTATCCTGCTTCAGCAGGTATACGTTGCTAAACGCCTTTAAACAACAGCCGCTGCTTCCATAAGTGTTTACCACAAAGTCCTTGAGCCCGTCGCCGTTAATATCCCGGATGGTGTCGTTTACGTACGTTACCGACCATTCCACGAGCGATTTTACTTTTTCAAATTTACGCGGTCCCTTAGAATAGATGTCGATATGCACGGCGTTCGGTTCGGTCCTGCGTATGATGAGGTGTGGCTGATCTTCAGAAAAATGGTAATCCATGTTGATTTCAACACGCACCGGTATGCCGTCGACAAACTCCCCGTATTCTTCAGCAAATTTAGTTTTTCTAAAATGTTTATGAGCCGTTTTTAAGGCATGCTGAAGAATTTTGTCTAATTGCAGGCTGTCGGCATGTTCCTGTTCTTCCATCTGCGTTCTTTTTTTGAAAACTTTCTTTTCCCGCTTGCCGGCTACTGTTGTCAAGTTGCACTTATCCTTCTTGTTGGTTCCACAGGAAAGGAGCGTTGTAAAAGCGATTATCGCAAACAGGTACTGACAGGTTTTCATAAGGGTGCCTTTAAAGGTTCCGGATTTTTCAAATAAAGTCAGCGAAATCCGAAATGTTCCTTTTGCTTCCGGTTTTTGCCTTTTAATTACGAAGCTATGGAAAAAAGAAATATAAAAAGCTTTGACGATAAAAAATGAAGGAATTCATTTTTATGTTTTTTGATACCTGTTGTACTTTGAAAAACGGCAAATACAGGCGGGGCATTCAGGAAATTACATGAAACATGCGCAGGCAAACCCGGCTTATAGGCTCCTTATTTTAAAGCTTGTATTTTAATTTATTGAGGATTCCTGCTTAGGACGGTATGTTTTATAATTTGTGTATATTTTGTTTAAAATAGTTTTATTAAAGGTAAAGAGGTTAATTTTAGATTTTTTTATCAATTTATTTACATAAAATAATGTTAATTAGCGGTGTTTGTTATATCTTTGGCCCCTTTAAAAACACTATTTATGATCACTTTCCAGAGGGTGTTCCTCACGGGCTGTATAGTATTATCAGCTTCAACGGGATTTTCCCAACAAAGAATCTTTTCGCCTCAGTTATGGCTGTCCAACCCCAAAGAAATGCAAACGTTCAAAGAAGGTGCAAGCAACCTCAACAGTTACGGTAATTTGGTTGTTGATGCACGTACACTGAACTCTTCGGTAAATAAAGTAGACGATAACAACCACCTGTTTTTGGTTTACCGCTCCGAGGCTCCTGAAAATATCATATCCATTTTAAGCAGGAACAAAAGCCTGTTTTTAAATTCCGACCAGGTAAAAATCAATGACAGCATTGCGGTATCGGGCTACAATGAAAATTACGGGGAACTGCTCGACGTCAGGTTCGGGGGAATGGACACGGGAAGGTTCTGGATGAACCCCAGGCTTGAAAACACAAAAATTTACGAATTCATACTGGTGAACGGCAATTCTAATTTTTCTGTAAATGAAATCAGGACGTACCTGAGCTTAAAATACGGAATTGACCTCATAGATCCCAGGCAGTATGAGTACAACAACCACAAGTTATGGGACAGTTCCGATAAGAAATACGGCAACCATATTTTCGGCATCGCAAAACTGAGCTCGTTCAGCCTGGGCCCGAACAAAACGGTCCATTCCAAAGATCAGGACCTTCACATCCTCATCAATAGTGAAAACAAGAAAAAGCTGAAGGACGGCAACTTCCTGTTGTTCGGGCACAACAATAAAAGCCTGACGTTCAATAAAGCGACGAAACACAGCAACAAAAGCTGGCTTGCCCAAACCAATATGGACTACGTAAAAGTGGACCTTGCATTTCCCGTATCAAAATTTCAGGATGTAAACGCGGAATATGAGCTTATTGTAGGCGAGGGTGAAAACTCCAGAACTTATAAAGGCACCATGAGGGAGGATCTGTATGTGTTTAAGAACGTTTCTTTTACAAAAGATAACCCTTCCATACTAAAACTTTCAGAAACTACTTCGGGTATTGATCTGGACGTAACGAATACCTGTAAGGACTTTATCGTAAAGTTAAAGCCTCAATCAACGGTACGTTCCTTTTTCATAAAAATTAAGGACGATAAATCCAACGTGGTTTACAGTTCCGGGTCTGCTTCAGCAGTATTTTCGGCAACAGATGTTTATTCGCAATACTACGACATCCAGATTCAATACGACGGTAAGGCCCTGGAAAAAAGGATCTTTTCATACAACAGCAACCTGAATTCACCTGATTTAAAGAAAAGCTATAAGCTTGAAGGCGGTACCGTTAAGATCGCACTGCCGGCAGCTCATGATAAGCAGTTTGAATGGTACAAAGGTTCCGTGAAGATAGGCTCAGGAAACAGCATCGAGCTCAGTTCTGCCGGTGATTACACTATGAAGGTTACCGCAGGGGAGGGGTGCAGCGCCGAGCAAAAGTTTGCCGTACTGCTGTCTGAAGCATACGGGCAATGGAGTGCCTATCCAAATCCCTTGGAACCGAATGAAGACCTGAACGTTTCGTTTAACCTTGAAAGTAAGAAAATGGTCGACATCGCAATTTACACCATGGACGGTAAATTGGTGAAGAAGGTCAGCCTCGGAGAAATACAGAACAAAACAGTCAGCCTTGGTCCTGTTGCAGGCGCCGGAGGAACCTATATGCTGGTAGCCTATATAGACAATGTACCGCAAATCCAAAAAATCATCTTAAAATAAATTCCCGCTACATAAATGTCACATTTTAAAACAAAACTACTTTTTCGCGTTTTTCACTATTTAACGCTGTATGTTGTCGTGTTCAATTTTGTCGTATATCCGGTATACGCCATGGTGGAACATTTTCCGTACGGATTAAGCTCCAGGTATGCGTTCCCCTATGTAGGGCCTTATGCGGCAGGTTATGGTAACGAACCTTATGATACCTCAACAGCCAAAGCGGCAACTTCGGAAAAAAAGCAGGACAATGCAAAAGCAGCCAAATTTGTTGCAGTACGTAATGATGCAGGCGGTACGGCCGTTGTTGAATACGTAGCTCCGGAAAAGTCCGGAAGCATCGGGAATTCCGAGGCCGGATTTGACGATCCTTCTGACAACATTTTCACGTTGGAAATCAATAAAAACCAGCTACAAGGTAAAGAACTGGTTTTACAGTACGATTTGTACGGCATTGAAAATGCATCAGGTGTTTCAAAGAGCATCAATGAACATACTGCCACCGGAGGAACTGTGGTAAAGCGAAGCGCGGAATGGAAAACGGTGGAAGAACCGGTTTCGGCGGAGCAGTTTAAAAACGGAACCAATCATTTGTTGTTCACAAGTTTTGATAATACGAATTATGGCGTGCGCAACCTGAAATTACGCGTATTGTCCGAAAAAAGAACAGCGGGCATTGCACTGGCTGACGGAACCACCATGTATCTTCAAAACGGGAAAGGATATGTGAAGGGAATAACTTCTTTCAGCGATGCGCAGCTGTACCTTCAGGGGAAGCCGGTTCATACCCGGAACGGCGTATTTGAAACAGTTATCCCGGACGCCGGCAAGTTAAATCAGGTAGATTACGTATTGCTGGACAAATCGGGCAAAACTGTAAGCAGCGGGGCACTGCCCATATACAATAAAACGGAGGTATCACTTTTAAACAACCAGAAAGATGCCTTCGGTAAAACCTTCAGTACTGATTTAGGGAATGAGGAATTTGCTATTGATACGGAAAATGTAAGCTTCCATATCAGTAAAAAGAACTATGAAAAAGCCAGCCAGGTTTCCGTACAGCAGTTAAGACCCATTGACATTGCACCTTTCGGAACCAACATTATCAACGTTACTGCTTCAAAATCGGGGTACCGCTTTTTACCCGACGGCGCAAAATTTAACGAAGATGCGCCTATAGGCATCAAATACGATACGGTGTATCTTCCAAAAGGCTACACGCCTGAAGACATCAAGGTGCTTTATTTCGATATCGACCAGCGCCGCTGGCTGAGCATCCCTACCGATACCATCATGAAGGATCAAAGCAGGATTGTGGCAAACACCACGCACTTTACCGACTATATAGCCGGAGTTATCCAGGCACCCGAATCGCCGGAAACAAGTTCGTTTACACCCACATCCATTTCCGATATCCAGGTAGCAAACCCAACGGCGAACATCGTGCAGATACAGCCGCCTACAGCAAACCAGCAGGGTGACGGAGCGGTCGATTTTCCTATTACGCTTCCACCCGCCCGTGCAGGTCTGCAGCCCAACCTGTCGGTTTCGTACAACAACAACGGCTCAGGCGGCATCGTGGGCCAGGGGTGGGATATCAGCATCCCGACGATCAGCGTGGATACGCGTTTCGGAATTCCCACCTATGATCCGGATTATGAAACGGAAAGTTATTTGTTAAACGGGGAAGAATTAATGCTTTCCAACACCCTTATGGGAGCCGGTTACCTGCCTCACAGAAGCGATACGCCAAGGGCAAGGGTTACCGATGCCGTATTTATACCTAAGGTAGAAAGTTCTTTTTCAAGGGTTGTACGTAAAGGTACCGCCCCGTCCAACTACTATTGGGAAGTATGGGATAAGTCGGGTACAAAATACACCTATGGGGGCCCTACCTTCGGTGCTACCAATTACAGTAATGTATTGGAAACAAATACAGACTATTATTCTTCCATCTTAAAATCGCATCCAACAGATGCAAATGCCAAGCGGGCCAAATGGTATCTTTCTGAAGTTAGAGATAAGAACAATAACGTTATAAAGTATAATTACAGAATAAAGAATCCTACATCAGGTGTTTTAAAGGGCGGATTGGAAGTATACTTATCCAATATCATTTACAACCTCAATACCGATTTTGCCCCGAGTGATGTGGTAGACGACCGGAATTTTACGGTATCCTTCCTGTATAAAACCACTCCGCGTGGTGATGCGCAGATAAATTATCGTTACGGGTTTAAGGAAAACAGTTCAATGTTGCTGGATAAGATCAATGTATCATGCGTTAAATTTGCAGATATCCAGCATGCGGGAATTCCTTTCTGGGATCCTGGTAAATACGGTGGAAGAATTTTGCCGTGCGATAACGAAATTGAATACCAGTTTACGTACAATACGCAGGCGGCATTTGCCAAAACGTTGCTGACGAAGATCACGACGAAAAATATAAGGATCGATATGTCTACGGGACAGCCTGCCGAAACGCAGCAGTACGACCATCAGTTCCAGTATTACAACGACATTGCAGGCGGCCTGTTCAAAGCTCCCGAATCCATTTTTGTAGATAAGGATTTCAGCGGGGACAAACATGCGCTGCTGAGCTCTACCGTAGAAGATTTTACCTCTTCCGATTTCGGGTTTTCAGCGGGGGTATCATTGGCATCCAATCCACCGGTATGGTGGCCGTTCAGTAATTCAGGAACTATAAACCTTTCGTTCCCTTCAGCTACTTCCACTTCAAGCGGACCTACGATGGTGCTTATGGATATCGACGGGGACGGGTTGGACGACAAGGTTATGAAAATCGGGAACCAGATCAGATACCGTAAAAACCTGGCGGGGATATCGTTCAGCAAACAGCTGTATACGGCCTACAATATAAGCGATCTGGGGCTTTCCGAAAACAATACCAAAACCGATCCGGAATTGTCTTTCAGCCTGTTGTTTTTGAATCTTACGTCTTCAAAATCCCAAAGCAATTCGCGTTCAAGGATCTACTTTACCGATGTGAATAATGACGGCCTGGTAGATTATGTAAAAGACAGGATTGTTTATTTTAACAGGATGGATCCCAATTCGGGTATGCCGACCTTTACAGACAACAGTAACTTAACGCCAAACGTTATTGTACGCGAAGGACAGGTGGATCCGACTGTTTCGCAGGGGCTTCCGAATTTTGTTACAGACAGTGGTTTAATGGATGCAGTAAAAGTATGGGTGGCTCCGAAAGCAGGCTATGTAAACATTACGGGATCCATTACCAAACCGTTTGTGGCTTCGCATAACGGGGTGCGTTTTTCGGTAGAGCACGGTACAAGCTCCACACCTCTGAGCACATATCTTATCAGTCCTTCCTTGCTGGTAAACGGTACACTTACTACCAATGTATCCAACAGGTATGTAAATGCCGGTGACCATATCTATTTCAGGGTAAATACGAGCCAGCTGCCCGATGGGGAAGTAACGGTGAACTGGAACCCTGCAGTAGTATATACCAACGGTACGGACGGTTCCAATTTCAACGACTCGTTCTTATTCGGTGACGTGGTGGCCGAACCTATGATCATTAAGGAACCGGGACAATACCAGATTGAATGGACGCCGGGTAGCGTGAACTTCCCAACCGGAGTGGAACTTAAGGTAACGGCCTACACACTTAATCCCAACAATCTGAATTCGCCCAGAACCAATGTGCTGACCTATACTCAGACCGTTACAAGTTTTCTGAACTATCAGTCCTCATCGTTAAGCATCAATGCGAACAACAATGTATATGGAAACAATCCTGATACGTATATTTATGTAGAAATTGAAGCAAAGGGCAGCGCAGCACTGAACTGGAAGCTGTTTGACGATGCTTTTGTTCCGAAACTCAGAAAATTAAGCGATAACAGCTTTGTACATATCGTTCCTAAATACGACATGGGAAATACTGCTTCAGCAGAATTGGGAATAGGTACCCTGTACAAAAACTGGGGGCAGTTTGCTTATAAAGGAGCTTTACCCGACCAGGACTTTACGCCTATAAAAAAAGAACTGGTAAGTAAGGCGAAACTTGCCGGGATTGATAACTATTCAAGTGCTACAGCCAACCCGTTAATGAACAGCCAGCCGTCATCGGTTTCATATAACTTTACTACGGGAACCTTTTCCGGGGGCGGTACCAACTTTACCGTATCAGCGGCCCAGAAAGAAGCCATGGAAAATGTCACCATGCTACGTTCAGACCGGGCAAAACTGGCCTGGAGTGCCCATCCGAGGCTGCTGGTTAAAGGTTTGGCCATGAATCCTAATTACCGTTATGATAATTCCAGCTTTAAGCCTATGGTTCCTGTTCCTGCGCCAACGGGTGTTGGTACCTACGGGGCTTATGCAATCGTAAAGGAGAATACCTCTATTTCACAGTCATCAAACTGGAATGTGAGTTTTTACGGTTTTGGCTTAGGGAACGGGGAAAACAAGTCGACATCACGCCCTATAAACGATTATATGGATTTAAACGGTGACGGCTACCCTGATGTTGTGGGCGACAAGATCCAGTTTACCTCCAACCGAGGAGGGCTTAGTGGGAACTTCTTAAATAAGTCGTTAATGGCGGCATCTGTGAGTACCGGTTCCGGTAAAAGTGCAGGTGGGGCATCGGCCCACGTTACGCAGATTGCCGATACGCGCGGACGTTTCTCCAGAATAAGAATAGGAAACTCTTCCAGCTTTACACCGAATATATCGGGTGGAGCGAATAAATTTGAAACTGTTACAGCAGCAGACCATATTTTGCTGGACCTTAACGGTGACGGACTGGCCGATATCGTAAAACCACAGGGCCAGGTAGAATTTAATACGGCATCCAACTTTGTTGCAGGAACCTGGACAGGGTATGACAAGCCCAATGTAAGCAAAACCACTTCGGTATCTTTATCGGGTTCCGTAGGAGCCGGTTTCAGTGATTTTGCAGGTACATTCCCGAACAACTTTGCCGGTAACTTCGTGTCCCAATCCAACCTGGATCTTTCGTTCGGTGTCAACGGAAGCCGCAGTTCCACACAAAGAGAAAAAGATTTTGTGGACATCAACGGCGACGGGCTGCCCGACTTTATTTCGGGTAATTCGGTGAAGATCAACAACGGTACCGCATTTTCAAGCACCAGCTACAGCCTGGACCGCATGTCGGAGAGTACGTCCTTTTCCATAGGTACTACGCTGAACGCATCGGTACTGGTACCTATACCTGTATTTGGAGTCGTGATAAAAGTTGGAGGCGGTGGCGGAACAAGCTTCGGTAAAAGCTACAACGAGGACAACGTAAGCCTCCGCGATTTCAACGGTGACGGTTATCCGGACATTGTGGAAACAGTTTCAGAACATGAAATTAAGGTACGCTACTCTAAAATCGGCCGTACCAACATGTTGAAAAAGATCATCAACCCTACAGGGTCCACGATAGAGCTGAATTATGATACGAAGAACAAAATTTCGGGTAGCACTATAGGATCCACCTATAAGATGCCGTTTAAAAAATGGGTACTTACCGGTGTAAAGGTCAACGACGGCTTTACGGGTGATGGTGAGAACGTGCAGGAGTATGCTTTTGAATACAACAACGGTTTTAAAGACCGCCGTGAACGCAAGTTCCTCGGATTCGGCGAGGTGAAGACACAACAATTGAACAGCAGTGGAAACGTTTACAGAACGGTGGTTCAGGAGTATATTTTAAACGAGATGCCCAACCAGCATATTTATTTGCCGGGAAGCAGTTCAGACAGCAGGAAGTACCAGTACATAGGAAAACTGCCTAAAAGAACGTCTACCTTTGACGGTCAGAATAGGCTGCTGAACCAGGTGCAGCAATATTACACCATATTCCAAAGGCCTTTATTCATAATTGGCGATGGTTCGTTCGATACCACGGTACCTCCTGCTAATTTTACTTATACCGATACCAGCAGCATCATCCCTTTGTTGCTTTCTGAAATGAATACTACCTACCACTACAGTGCAATAGGTACAGGCGCCATGTCTAACGAAGTGGTATCCAGGTTTAAGCAATACGACCGTTATGGAAACGTAATGAAGTTTGAGGAAGAAATAAATTCTCAGCTCACCAACAGCGCAGAGATAACCTACCATAACCTCAATACTGCTGCAAGGTATGACGTAGCAACGCCTTCGGCTCATAAGTTAAACAATTACCAGCGTTACAGCACCACTACGCTCGATGCCAAGGGGAATGTGAACCAGATTAACAGGTACAAGGATTACGGCAGCAGCGGCAGCCAGGTGTCTACAACCGATTACCAGTTCGATCTGTTCGGAAACCTTACAAAGGTAACGTTGCCTAAACCGCTTGCAAGTTCAAGCAACGCGCAACGTATGTACTTTAATTTTACCTACGACAACCTGTTCCATAAGAACATCATCAGGATTAACGATGCACAGGGGTACCAGAGTGAAACCACGTACAACCACTTTGGGTTGGTTACCAGACAGAAGGACATGAACAACGTGGAGATTTTCAACGAGTACGATCCTACCCTGCGCCTTATCAAGGTAAAAGGGCCTTATAATTCACAATGGACCATAAAGCACGAGTACAAGGTAAATGCCACAACGGGCAGGTACTATGCCGTGACAAAACACAACATCAAGGACGAATCCACAGGTTCCGGGGAGCAGATCCTGCATACTTCTTCTTTTGCCGATGGTCTGGGACGCATCATTCAAACGAAGAAGGAGCTGAACCTGGCGCAGGCATGCGGGCAGACGACCGCAGGCTACCGTTTTGCAGTTTCGGGAATCCAGATATACGACGAATTCGGAAGGGTGGTGGAATCGGATCTGTCGCAGGAACAGTTAAGCTGTACCGGTACTTTTATAAGCGGACTGGAAACCTATACGGCACTGACGCGCGATCCGCTGCTTAAGACCTCTATGGTGTACGATATGCAGGACCGCGTGCTGCAAAGCCATATGCACGGACTGAATGCCTCTACGCTCTATGAATACGGTTACGAACCCGATCATAACGGCATTCCGCGTTCATACGAAAAGGTGACGCTACCGATGGGCAACATCAGCCAGACCTTTAAAGATGCGAAAGGCCAGGTTGTTTTAACCAAGCAGATCGACGATATCAACAGTGTACAGCTTTTAACCAAATACGGCTACAATACGATCGGTGAACTGCTGCAGGTAACCGATGCGGATAATAAAACGACCGTTTACCAGTACGATACCTTCGGGCAGAAGACCCAGGTAACGCATCCGGACAACGGAATTTCCAAATTCGAATACGACCTCGCAGGAAAGCTCGTTGCTTCAACGAACCAGAACCTGCTGAACCAGAACAGCAGTGCAAGAATACAGTACAAGTACGTGTTCAACCAGCTGCAGTCGGTTACGTACCCGGTTATGACATCCAACGGCCTCAGCGTTCCGGCTTATACGGTAAGTTACACCTATGGTGGTAACGGTGCGGCGAACTACGGTGCAGGAAGGATCCTTACCGTTAACGACCTTACAGGTACCCAATCCTTTGAGTACGGCAAACTGGGCGAAGTGGTTAAGGAAGACCGAACACTGGAAAGCGCTGTGGGCAGCATGCAGTTTACGACGCTTTACCAGTACGATACGTGGGGGCGTATGCTGAACATGACGTATCCCGATGGCGAACGGGTGAACTATAATTACAATACAACGGGCCAGCTGGTATCCATCAAAAATAACAGCGGGGATTTTTACCTTAAAAACGTTAAATACAACTTTTTCGACCAACCTGTTGAGATTGATTACGGAAACGATGTGAAAACGGTGAATACGTACGATTTAACCCAGCGTGTACGCTCTATGAGGTTAGACCGTCCGGATACCACTACCTTTATGCACAACGTGTACGATTACGATAAAAACCAGAACATCGTAAAAATAGTGAACGGTTCCTCGCAGCATGCGTTGTTAAAGTTGGGAGGGGTATCGACCAAAAACTACACCTACGACCGTTTTAACAGGCTCGCAGGCGCAACCGGAGTATGGAGCGGCGGTAATAATGAAAGCCATAATTACACGCTTAACATGGCGTATAATAACACGCACGGAATTGTAAATAAAAATCAGAACCACAATGTGCAGTCCCCGGCATTCAACGGGCTCAGCAACAATACCTATAACGCGAAGTACGAGTATGCCGATACCGCGCACCCGCATGCTGTAAGCACCATCAGGTATACAGGTTTAAGCGGTAACCAGACGGCGGTTTCGCGTTTCACGTACGACGCTACCGGTAACATCATCAACTACAACGCCAACCAGGGCAGCTTTACCAACCGCGATATGGTATGGGATCAGCAGAACCGCCTGCTGGCCGTAGTAGACGACAACACCAAGGTAAGTCATTATATTTACGATCATGCAGGGGAGCGTACCTTTAAATCGGTAGGAGCCATCACACAGGTAAACATCGGCGGGGCTGCAATTCACGAAGTGCTGGATTTCAACAAGTACGTGGTGTACCCGTCGGGTTATGTGGTGGTAGATCCCGGTAAGGACGAATATTCCAAGCACTATTACATAAACGGGAAACGCTTCGTAAGCCGTTTGGTAAAAGATACGAGCATCTATATGAACAAGGCGCTGGCTAAACAGGTAGCGTCAGAAGAAGGGGCAGCTGCAGAAGAAAGCGGTACCGAAACACCTGTGGACTTCAACAGCATGTTAGGTGTGCAGAATACCGTTATGGGCTTCAGCATCGGGAACACGGCACAGGACTGTTTAACACAGGTAAACAGCATCGTAACGGCCTACCAGAACCTCAACAACAGTACCGGAGGCAGCGTGCAGAACTGTTATAACGATATAACGGCGATGAAGAATAAGATCGGTACAACGGTAAACGGGCAAACCTATACGTCGTGTATGGCGTTGATGGACATCAATGCTTATGTGTGTACACCGCAAAGGTCGAACACGCCGGGCAGTACGCCAACGCCGAGTTTTACGACCGAAGAGCTGATGCAGTTTGACTGTTTAACAGAGCTCAACATCTTAATAGGGGCGTATACAGCCGCATCCGATGCGCTGGATCAGCAACTGATGATGCTCCGGGGTGGTACACAGAGTTGCCCGGAAAATGTCAAAGCTCATATTTGTTGGGAATATCAGGCAACAGGAAAATGGAATTCTGATTGTAATAATCTGGAACCGTGTGACTGTAAGATTGTTCCGAACGGAGTTACTCCGCCACAGAATTGGCTGCAATGTATGGAAAGCGAAATGGCTGCAGCCGGTGGGTTCTATCACGACTGTTTTATTAAATTTGTAAACGGTTACAACGGTACGCCATACCAATGGCCTTACGAGGACTGTTTCTTTCGGATACTTAAAATTACAAATTGCCCCGATTGCCCCGGAGGAGTAACCCCTCCAACTCCTGAAGAGATAGATTGCTTATTCGCGTGTGGAAAACAAGGTGTTACGCAGTGTATTGAAAATTATTGGCAAACGGGTGTCTGGTCAACAGAATGTAACGACATCAGTATAGCGTGTGGCTGCCGGCGTGACGAAGGTGGTGAAGACGAAGAAATGGCCAACTGTGCTGCAGACTGTGCGAACCCGATGGCTTCGGAATGTTACAAGTACTACAAGGAAAACGGCGTTTGGATGGATGGCTGTGCAGAAGTTATGGTGGATTGTGGCTGTTACGACCCGAACGGCGAACTGGACTGTTACAAAAAAGCGCTGAACTACATCCGCAAGAACCTGAGCTTTGAACCCAACAACGCCTGTGCGGTATTGGCTTATGTAGAAGCGAATTTTAAATGTTCTAAAGAGGTGATCGTAAGGCCCGATACGCCGGAATATTTCCCGGAACTCAACCTTCCGACGCCTAACCCGGGAAGCAACAACAATTTACCGCCTAAAGACGGACCGTATGATGAAGCCAAACGCAAACCGATCTGGTGGTACCATACCGACCATTTAGGCAGCAGTACATATCTTACAGACAACTTCGGACGCCCGACACATTATTACGAAACATTACCGTTCGGAGAGATGATGGTAGAGCATAACCAGAGTGCCAGCCACCCGGCTGGTGTAGGATACAGCAATAAATACAAATTCAACGGAAAGGAACTTGATGACGCTACCCAAATGTATTATTACGGAGCGCGTTATTATGATCCAAGAATCAGTATATTTGTAAGTGTGGATCCGTTGGCGGAAGACTTTGAAGGTTGGACATCGTACCATTACGTACATAATAATCCGACAAATCTTATTGATCCGACTGGAATGAATGCCGAAGGTCCAGGTGATCCACCTAAAGAAGAAATTTTACCGGAGTTAGTTATTAATGTTTATAATTCGAAAAGAAAAAGTCCTCATCAAAAAATGGAGGAAGCTTCCGGAAGTAGACTGGAATTCTCACAAAGTGAATTAAATAGAAGAGAATCGGAAAGAAGAAGAGAAATTGCTGACACATATCAGAGAATTCAGAACTATCGCGACATGGGGGTTTGGGATGATAATAAAACATATGATAACTGGTTCCATGCAGTTGGTAGTCAATTATCGCTCGCGATGCCATCTGCAAGGTTTAATGGATTATTTAATATATTCAGTAAAGAGGCTTTTACTGTAAATGCGAGTAAATTTGATTATTTTTTTGGAAGAGTTGTAAGTGGACCCGAGAAAAATGTATTGAGATCTGCACAGAATTTAAAGGATCTTACAACGCTTGGAGTTAAAACAGAAGCAGAATTAACCAAATTGTTTGGTAAAGCTTTTAAAAATGCAATGATATCTACTCAATCAACAAAATATGGAACAACTGTAGTTAAGAGTGTTAATATTGGAAATAAAGGTGCTATTGAAGTGGGATTCTTTTATAAAGGAGGTAATATGAATTCTACACCTTCCGTTTCGTCTATAATTCCAAAAATTTATAAATAATTTATTATGAATCTAGTTATAAAAAAAATATCAGAAACAGAGTACGAAAATGTTGATTTACCAATAATATTTGATAATAAATTAACAGATAGAGTTTTTGGAATAATTTTTAATAATAGGGAAATGTTTAAATTAGGATGGCAGAGTACTGATATCGATCCTTTAATAATGCAAATAAATGATAATTTAATAGTAGTAGGAATTGATTTAATGTTTGGAATTGTTGATTGCTATGATAAGAAGGTAATAAAAATAGTTAAA
>Ga0153917_1000132_pt1 | contig 72036 bp, 63 predicted proteins | sample TSFL001MetaG_FD_104695 | JGI IMG/M metagenome (GOLD analysis project Ga0153917, IMG submission 104695) | Attine ant fungus gardens microbial communities from Florida, USA - TSFL001 MetaG | ecosystem: Host-associated > Fungi > Mycelium > Unclassified | place: USA: Florida, Paynes Creek Historic...
CTGATCGATGCTGATGGCGGGAGACAGTCCCTCAATTGCATCAACATCAGGCTTATACATTTGCCCTAAAAACTGGCGGGCATAAGCAGACAGCGACTCGACATACCGTCTCTGTCCTTCAGCATATATCGTGTCAAAGGCAAGGGAGGATTTTCCTGATCCAGACAAACCTGTGACAACGACAAGCTGATCTCTCGGAATTGTTACATCTATATTTTTCAGGTTATGCGCCCTGGCTCCCTTCACCTCTATCCGATCCATAGCCATTTGTTCATCATCCTTCCGCTTTTAGCTCTAAAAGTAAATCGCGAAGCTCCGCGGCTCTTTCAAAGTCAAGCGCCTTGGCGGCTTCCTTCATTTCATGCTCCATCTGTTCAACGACTTTCTGGCGTTCTTTCTTCGTCATTTTCGACAGCTTCGGCGCGGCTTTTGTTTTGTATTCCGCTTTATCCTCAGCTGCTACTGTGGCACGAATGACATCGCGAATTTCTTTATTTATCGTTTTCGGCGTAATGCCGTGCTCTTCATTAAACCGCTCCTGCTGCTCGCGGCGGCGTTTTGTTTCATTAATCGCAATTTCCATAGACTTCGTTATTTTATCGGCGTACATAATGACGCGGCCTTCCGCATTCCTCGCTGCCCGCCCAATGGTCTGGATCAGCGAACGCTCCGAACGAAGGAAGCCTTCCTTATCCGCATCCAAAATCGCAACTAAGGATACTTCGGGAATGTCCAGCCCTTCCCTCAGCAGGTTGATGCCGACAAGCACATCGTACTTGCCAAGGCGCAAGTCACGAATAATTTCAATCCGTTCAAGCGTCTTGATCTCAGAATGCAGATAATTTACTTTAATGCCGATTTCCTTTAAATAATCAGTCAGATCCTCTGACATCTTCTTCGTCAAAGTTGTTACAAGCACCCGTTCATTCCGCTCGATCCTTGCTTGAATTTCGCCAATCAAGTCGTCAATCTGGCCTTCGATTGGACGGACATCGATAAGCGGGTCAAGAAGCCCCGTCGGACGAATGATCTGTTCGACCATTTCATCTGTATGTTCAATCTCGTACGGCCCTGGTGTTGCTGATACATACACGATATTGTGCATATGCTTTTCAAATTCCTCAAAACGAAGCGGACGGTTATCAAGGGCTGATGGAAGCCGGAAGCCGTGATCCACGAGCACCTGTTTCCGCGCCTGGTCTCCGTTAAACATGCCGCGCACCTGAGGAATGGTTACATGCGACTCATCCACCACGATCATAAAATCGTCCGGGAAATAATCAAGAAGTGTATACGGCGTTGAACCTGGAGGCCGCAGAGTCAAATGTCTTGAATAGTTCTCGATGCCGGAACAGAAACCCATTTCACGCATCATTTCAAGATCATATCTTGTCCGCTGCTCTAAACGCTGCGCTTCAAGCAGCTTGCCGTTTTCGTGCATGACCTTCAGCTGTTCCTCAAGCTCTTTCTCGATATTTTGGATCGCTTTCTCCATTTTCTCGGCCCGCGTTACGAAGTGGGACGCCGGGAATATCGCAACATGATCACGGTCGCCGAGAATTTCTCCTGTCAGCGCATCCACTTCCCGAATCCGTTCAATTTCGTCACCGAAAAATTCAACTCTGATACAATGCTCATCACGGGATGCCGGGAAGATTTCCACTACATCCCCGCGCACACGAAATGTACCGCGCTGAAAGTCGATATCGTTGCGGGCATATTGGATGTCTACAAGTTTTCTGAGCAGCTCGTTGCGCTCAATTTCCATTTCAGTCCGCAACGACACGACCATTTCCCGGTATTCCTCAGGCGAACCGAGGCCGTATATACAAGACACACTCGCAATAATAATGACATCTCTACGCTCAAACAGAGCCGATGTGGCGGAGTGTCTCAGTTTATCAATTTCATCATTAATACTTGCGTCTTTCTCTATAAATGTATCCGTTTGAGGCACATACGCCTCCGGCTGATAATAATCATAGTAACTGACAAAGTACTCGACAGCATTGTTCGGAAAAAATTCCTTGAACTCACTGTAAAGCTGTCCGGCAAGGGTTTTGTTATGGGCAATCACGAGAGTCGGCTTATTGACTTCTTTAATCAAATTGGACACCGTAAATGTTTTCCCAGTTCCTGTCGCACCCAGCAGAGTCTGATGCTTCTTGCCCTCCTGAATTCCTTTTACAAGCTTTTCAATGGCTTTCGGCTGATCTCCCTGGGGCTGATATTTCGAGACTAACTCAAAGCGATCTTTCACAAAAATAAGCCTCCGTTTCTTTAACGAAATCTTCCTATAGATATAGTAACACAATGGAAAGCAAAATCACTAAAAATACGAACTAAAGTTCGGTGGTTTTTATTTCCATTTGTTTTTGTGTATAAAAAACCTGCTTTTTAAACGTAAAAGCAGGTATTCGGTCTTTATATTCATTATGTCCGATTTATTCTTCTTTTTTCTCTGCAGCTTTTTTGGCCATATACAGTCCGCCAGCCACAAGAGATACAACATCCAATCCTACAATAAAATACGTTTCTGTATAGCCTTTTAAATAAGAGGCAAACAGCAATGCAGCTGTTAGAGCGATCGCCACATAATGATTAAAAGTGACTCTAGTAAATAGAACGACAAGCATAAAAGGGAAAAACAATGCAAAAACGGCTTTTGTAATCAACAAAAACCCTCCTCAGGGATTCTTCATCTGATCTGATTATAGTAAAAAATGAAGAATCGGACAATCGTCCATTCGCTCCCTCTCCTACACCATACCCCTTTTCAGCCAAAATCAATCACCATATTTGCATTTTGGTGCCGGAAAATACTTATTCCATTGTGCTGCTGTTCCACACAGCAGCACTTTTTTTGTTTACATCATCAAGTCCGCCGCCAGATTCCGAGAATAAAAGAAAATAGGTATACAGCACCAGTGCGTCCGTATATTTCATGATAATATAACCAACTTTACTATTCATTTTATTTAGGACTTTCTGCGTTTGACAGCATTTTCCTGAAAACCTACAATGGAATGATAGTGTTTACTATCATTTTTTAAACACAGGCTCCGCCATAAAAAGACTAGAGAGAAAAATAAAATGAAGGAAAGAGGGGTTTTCAACTATGTATTCTGTTTTATTTCGCCAGGCAGAAGAGTCCAGCCAGATGGCTGGAGCAAAAGGAATGAATTTGATTAAATTGACCAAACACGGTCTTCCTGTTCCGGACGGGTTTATTATTCAAACGAACGCGCTCGCACGTTTTATGGAGGACAACCAGCTTCATGAGACTAGTGAAAACGTCGAAAGCGGGATCATTTCCGGAACATTTTCGGATGAGCTGAAAGATGAGCTGACTAGTTCCTTTTATCAGCTTAGAGAATCATATCGATCCGTAGCCGTGCGTTCTTCATCTGCTTCGGAAGATTTAGAAGGCGCCTCATTCGCGGGTCAGTATGAAACCTACTTAAATATCAAAACAGAGGAAGAGTTTCTGGCTAAAGTGAAAGAATGCTGGGCCTCATTTTTTTCAGGGCGAGTCAGCAGCTATAAGAAAAAAATGAACAACCAAATCACAGAGCCGTTAATGGGAGTGGTCGTTCAGGGCCTGATCAATTCAGAAGTGTCAGGTGTTATTTTCAGCCGCAACCCTGTTACCCATGATGATAGAGAGCTTTTAATCAGCGCCAGCTACGGGTTGGGTGAAGCTGTCGTTTCAGGAAGTGTTACCCCAGACACGTTCATTGTTCATAAATCTTCGTTTCAGATTCAGAAAGAAATAGGGGCAAAGGAAATCTACATGGAGTCTGCGGCAGAGGGAATTGCTGAAAAGGAAACGAGTGAAGACATGCGGAGCCGTTTTTGCCTTATAGATGAACAAGTGATTGAATTGGCTGAGATCACAAAAAAAACTGAAAACCTGTACGGGTATCCTGTTGATATAGAATTTGGAATTGCTGATCATCAAGTATACCTTCTGCAAGCTCGCCCGATTACAACCATTGAACAGGACAAAAGGGCGGCAGAAGAAAAACGCAGCTTCATGATTACCGACGCTGATATGAATGATTTCTGGCTTAACATGGAGTCTAATATTGAAGGTCCGGTGAGTCCGTTATTTTCATCCTTCATCGTGCCGGCATTGGAATATGGCTTGAAGAAGAGCATGCAAAAGTTTCCGATTGGTGTAGTTGTTGATGAAGTAAAACTTTATCGCGGACATATTTATTCGAAAAACCAAGGAGGGCAGCAGCCACCTGCTGAAGACTGTGGCAAAGAGCTTTTTCCAATTTTATCGGAGCGTATGTATGACATCATCAATCACACGTACCTTCCATTTTACGAGACGCTAGATCAGCTCGCGCAAACTGAGCATACCGCAGAAAGCGCACTGGATGCTTTTCGACAACTAAAGGCCTTTTATCCCACGGCATATGAAGAGCACTTCAATATCGTTTTCCCGCAAATCCTTCTAACAAACAAACTGCAAGCGATGTATCAGGACATTCAAGGAGAGTCCGAAAACGCTCATTTTTACGAGATGCTGACAGGGAAAATGAACAAATCGCTGGAAACTGACCGTCGCCTATGGCTATTTTCCGTTGAAGTTCAGGAGAATCCGCATCTCTTGGCCATTTTTGAAAACAACAAGCCTGAACAGCTCCAAGAGAAATTGGAACAAACAGATGAGGGAAGACACTTCCTGAAGAACATCCATGAATTCTTGCAAGAATACGGATGGAGATCTGTTAAAAGTCATGATCTGGTTGAACAAATCTGGGCGGAAAATCCGTATTTTGCTCTGGCCAATATTCAAAATTATGTCCGTAATGGCTATCATTTTGACAATGAATTTCAGAAAACGAAAGAAAAACGAGAGAAATTATACAATGAATTCTTGGAAAACATAGAAGATCCCGATTTACGCACAGAATTTGACCGCCTCTATCAATGGACGCTGAACTCTGCAAATATAAAAGATGATCACCACTTTTATATTGACGCCATGCTGGATGCCAAGGCGAGAATCTTTCTGCTGAAGGTAGGTGAATTGCTGGCGGAAAACGGTGTTATTCAAGATCGTGAGGATCTTTGGTTCTTATATGACGACGAAGTGGAACACGCGCTTCTTCACCCTGTATCCCTGCAAGAAAAGGCTGAAAAACGCAGGCAGACCTTTCATGAGTATGAGCTGGCCCAGGCCCCTGCCTATCTCGGCACCCCGACAAAAGAACAGCTCAAAGCTGCTGAAGAAATCGTCGGCGCTGTGATAGAGGATGAAAAAAACACAGAGAATCATATTTTTGGCATTGCGGCATCAAGCGGCATTGCGACAGGCCCGGTGAAGATCATTCGGGACGCCAGTGAATTTTCGCAATTCGCGCCTGGGGACGTACTCGTTTGCAAAATGACCACACCGCTGTGGACCAGCCTGTTTCAAGACGCCAAAGCGGTTATTACAGACACAGGCGGCATTTTGTCTCACGCTGCGATTATTGCCCGTGAATACGGCATTCCAGCCGTTCTCGGCACACGCACGGCAACAGAAAGACTGCGAGACGGAGACATCATCACGGTTGACGGAAGCAGCGGCAAAATCACAGTTGTCAGCCGGTCCTAATGCGTCCCCTCTTTCTTATACAAGCGGGGCAGGTGTATACTTGTCCTGCCAGTATATTCGTGAGGTGAAACGTATTGAGACCGACAAACAAGAGAATCCTTGACGCTGCCATGCAGCTTCTCGTCAAAAAAGGATATCGCGCAACGACTACAAAAGAAATCGCAGAAAAAGCAAATGTAAGTGAAGCGACGATTTTCAGGAACTTTAAAAACAAACAAGGACTAGTTGAGGCTTTGCTTTCTCAGCATTCTCCAAACAGAAGCAGCATTTTGGAACAAACCGAAGGGGATTTGTACAAAGACCTGCTTCATATCGGAACCTGTCTCTTGGAGGAACTCGAACAAAGAAAAGATATCATTAAAATCAGCTTTCGTGAACCGGCCATGTTTCAGGATGTCATTAACCACGTCACTGAATATCCCCAATCTATGAAACAGCTATTGGTTGATTATCTCAAAACGATGGGTGAAAAAGGGGTTATTCAGACAGGAAATGAAGCGGAGCATGCCGACGTGTTTATGTCGATTATCTTCGGTTATTTCATTCACCGTCTCCATTTAGGAAATCGGGTCATATCAATGCCCCAGGAAAAAATGCTGGAGCACAGCACAGCTCTATTTGTCAAAGGAATTTCTGCTGATTAACTCCTTGGCATAATAAAAAGGAGGATCCCAATGAGCTCAAGAAAAGAATGGGCGCTGATCGTCTCGCTATTATTAGGGGCCATTCTGGTTCCCATTAACTCAACGATGATCGCGGTCGCGCTCTCATCTATTTCCCATACGTATAACGAATCCCTCGCAAGCATCACTTGGGTGGTTACCGTTTATTTAATCGTGATGGCAGTCACACAGCCGATTGCAGGAAAGCTCGGTGACATGTACGGCAATAAAACAATGTACTTATGGGGAGTCGGCCTATTTCTATTCGCATCCCTAGGCTGCGCTCTCTCACCAAGTCTGCTCCTGTTAATTGTCTTTCGGGCATTGCAGGCAGTCGGCGGGGCATTGCTTACGCCAAACAGCATTGCCATTATCCGGCATGTGGTTTCTGAAAAACGCCTGCCGAAAGTGTTTGGATTTTTCGGGCTGGGCGCGGGACTTGGTGCAGCACTCGGGCCTTTTATCGGCTCTATACTGATTGACAGCTTCAGCTGGCATTCGATTTTTTGGGTCAACATCCCGTTCCTCGCCATTGCTTTATTTACAGCATTAACGATGTTTCCTCAATATAAAGAAAATAAATCTGACGCGCCGCTGGATATCATCGGCTCTCTCTTGCTTGCAGGCAGCATCGTTTCCATTATCCTGCTGACGAAAAATGAGGCTTCGTGGGGTTATGCGGTATACAGTGTATTAATACTTCTTTTTGTTCCGCTTTTTTTCAGAAGAGAAAAACGTACGCAGCATCCCATCATTGACTTTGCACTGTTTAGAAGCTCAACCTTTACAAATGCCAATCTATCAGTCTTGTTAAGCAATTTAATGATGTATGCCGTCTTATTGATCATGCCGTTATTCATGACGAACCAATTTGGGCTTACTACGTCTAACAGCGGGATGGCGCTTTCTGTATTTTCGATCTTCATGTCAGCCAGCAACTGGGTGGGCGCACAGTTCCATCACAAGTGGGGAGCAAAAAAAATCATTTTTCTTTCATTTGCTATGATGGCTGGAGCGAATCTATTATTTTTGCTGTTAAGCAGCTCGCATTCCGTCTTGTTTCTCATGCTGTCTCTTATCCTTGGCGGGCTTGCTTCCGGAATCGGTCTGACCAGCATGCAGGTGTCATCCCTTGCCACAGTAGATCCCAGTATGTCAGGAGTGGCATCCGGCATTTTCTCGACCTTCCGCTATTTCGGAAGCATCATTTCATCAGCCTTAATCGGCCTGATTTCGGGATATCACACCCTATTTATGATTCTCTTTGCTGTATCCATTATCGGCGTTTTTGTTTCATTGGGCATCAAATCTGATGAAACGGCACAGATAGAAAAAAACTCAGCGTAATACAAAACAGCCCGGCACCGCATCTTCCTGCGGTGCCGGGCTGCCTTTTATGATCCCGAAGCAGCTGCTTCGTCTTCATGTTCATCCTTTACGAAGAGGATGCCCAATTCATGATGTTCTCCTTCATAAGAAGCTCGCTGGTCAAAACGAATTTCGCCATTCAAACCGATAATTTCAAGCTTCACATATGCACGGTTATGCTGGAGCGCCTCATAGAAATCGGAAACGTTTTTAACCGGTATCCCGTTGACTTTTGTAATGATTTCTCCGATTTTCAATTCCAGGTCCTCAGCCGGCGTATTGGGGATAATCCCAAGCACCATTAAGCCCTGATCCCGTTTCGAGAAATAAAACGGAGCGCCGTTATCATTCACCCTTTGCTTTATAGACAGAAAAATACGCCCTAACAAAGCTGTACAGACAGCTGCACCCGCAAGCGGCGTCCACAATAAGCTCGCTGCACCGAGAACTGTGACGAAAAGGCCGAGAATACAAACGCGTTTCGCTGTGATCCTTATACTCGTTTCAGGCAGCGACCCCTGTACCCTTTGTCCGAATCCGACAAAGTAAGGAATCCATAAAAAATGGAATGAGCCGCCGGGAACAGTAAACACAGGCCACCAGCTAAGATGCGATTCTAAACCATTACCGGGCACGAGAAGGAACAGCGGCAAAAGCCAAACCCGGTTTGCCAGCTGCTGTCCGATCGGCAAACCGCGGCTGCTTACGACAAGTGCCGGTGATGTTCTCACATGCGCAGAACGATAAGCAACCGCTCCTTCAGTGATAATCAGCAAACCTAGAAACACAGCCACAGCCGGCCAAACAACTGCAAATCCTTGCGGAAATCTCTCCAGAAAGGGCTCCGCCTGATAGACTTGCAGTCCAAAACCTATCAGCATACTCACACTGACGATATATGCAGCAGACATCCAGTTTGCGCGAAGAGTGAACGCTGCCGCTGCAGTGATAACGGCAATAATCGCAAGTAAACCGAGAGGAATCGATATTCCGAGTCCACCTAAAACAACTGACAAAAGAAAACCTGGAATCAGTCCCTTTGTATATGTAAATTTCAGATCATCATAAATATCTGCTATTCTTGTATGAAAGGTTTTGCGTTCCCGTTTGATTCTTACATAGCCGAAAGCCAGGGTTATGATGATAAAAAACCAGAAAAGCGGGTGTAAGAAGAACAGGCCCGCGCTTTTTAACAGTTCAATTCCCCATTGAACAGACACTATCTCTCACCGCCTCAAGCCAAACATGTTACTCATATTCTATCAAATATTAAATGGCTTGGATATCCTCAGGAGAGTTTATCTCTCTTGCGTCATCCACAGCGTGACATTCGATAGTGAAAAATCCTTTAAATAGTGGTTTACATCCACATCCAGTAACCCGCTGATTAGATGCATCGACCTTTTTATATCTGTCAGATTAATTCCTAATCGCTTATGGTTTTTCATTAAGTAGTTAAAATAATGTTTGGCACATTCCTCATTAATGTCATTTACTGATTCGACATTGGTGTAATTGACCAAATATCTGCTGAACAGCATAAGAAGACTTAGTGCTTTTGTAGCTGAAAATGTTACGTCTTGTGTTCTGTCTTTTAATTGTTCCACTAATTCATAATATTTTTTCTCACGCACAATACTTGCCCTCTTCAATTGTGAACCCCCATTTTCTTTATACAGATAAGCACGGGCCAGTATACGCAGCAGTACTGGAGTGCTAACAAGCATTCTCGCTAACGTTACTCTTTAAATACCTGTCGTTCAGCTGCCATAAACCTGATTACTGTTCTTTTTAGAACCTTCTTATATTGTATGAAGTAAACAAAGACTAGGCAACTTGCAAAAGTTTCATTTTAAATGCATATTAACTCGTTAGAAAGTCTCTCTCATATATTGATATCGGGTAATAACAGTCCTTTATAAATGTTTATTTGTGAAAATTTTTTTAATTTCTTGTCAAAAACTCATTTTTTATGTGACTTATGATCCATAATCTCTTTAAGCATAAAGAAACAGGAGATGGAATACCATCTCCTCTAATTGACAAATAATGATTTCAACGCTGTTTGAAGCTGCAAATCATTTTTTTCATCTGATTTTTTCTTTTCTATCTGCTGATTCAGTGCCTCCGCAGTGCGCGTATCGATTACACCCGTTTTATTCAGCTTGTTTTGATCCTGAAAGGCCATAACCGCTTTTTTCATGTCTTTGCTGAAATAGCCATCCTCACGTCCCGGATCAAAGCTGAGACCTTTTAACAATATCTGCGCATGCTTGACATCTTCATTGTTCATGTCCACTTTAAGCGGCTCTTTCAGCTGCAATGGCCCTGCGGAGAAATAATCGGGCTGCTTAATCGCAATGGTCGGCTCAATTCCTTTCTTATGAATCCAGTTTCCATTTGGCGTCAGCCACTTGTAAAGCGTTAATTTGATGTTGCTGCCGTCCCCCATTGGCACAGCCTGTTGAACCGTTCCCTTGCCAAAAGACGTATCGCCTACAACATCATAATGGCCAGCCTCCTTTAATGCGCCGGCAAGAATTTCTGATGCGGAGGCACTTCCTTTATCCGTAATCACATTGACAGGGTACGCTTTTTTATGGGCCAATGTTGAGAAATAACGTTTTTTATCTCCATTGCGTTCAGCAATCTGTATATACGGCTGATCCTTTGTAACGAAATGCTTAAGTATTTCTTCCACACTTTGAAGATATCCGCCCGGATTGCCGCGTACATCAATGACTAGTCCTTCTATTTCTTTTTTCTCAAGCTCTCTCAATGCTTTTGCAAAATCCTCTGCGGTATGCTCAGAAAAAGTAGAGATGGCAATATATCCGACAGAATGCCCCTGCACTTTTTTCTCTGATGCAAAAACTGTTTCGAGCGGAATCTCAGCTCTTTTGATCCGGAATGACAGCTGTTTCTTCGTTCCGGGCCGCTGAATCTTCATTGAAACACTGGACCCTTTCTTTCCTCTAATTTTTAACACAGCGTGGTTTAAATCCTTGCCGGCCATCGATTCTCCATTGATGCTGATAATTTCATCATTAGGCTTCAACCCGGCTTTTTCCGCTGGCGATTTCTTGAATGGGGAAACAATAATAATTTTGCCGTCTTCCATGCCAACCTCAGCCCCGATGCCTTCAAATGAGGAATCAAGAGAATCAGAAAATTGCTTAGCTGTCTGCTTGTCCATGTAAACAGAATAAGGATCATTTAGCGTAGACAGCATTCCCTGGATGGCTCCCTCGAGCAGCTTTTCTCTATCAACTTTTTCTACGTACTCATTCGAAATTAACTCATACGCTTTTTCGATTTTGTCCATAGCTTTATCCCGTTCAGAGTCAGCTTGTGCCGTCGCGGGAACTGCTGCAGTCTGGGGCTTATCCATTTCAAGCAGGTTTATTCCCGCATATACACCGGCGCCTCCGAACAGCATGCTCCCTGCTGCTATCACAGCCATTATTTTTTGATTCATCCTTTACTCCTCCTGTATGCCAGACTGTCTTTTTCAAAACCTAGAGATAGTATATGTAAAGGATGGAGATTTCATGTAATCATAGAAGAAAAAGAAGGCAAATGAAAAGCCGCCCCGAAAACGGGACGGCTTTTTCACTTTATACTCGCAGAAACTTGCGGATGGAAGTCAGACTTCCCCATACTCCAATTACTGCGCCGATTGCAATCAGCACTAACGAAACTTGGAATACAAATGGATTATAAGGAAGAAGAGAGACAAATGATCCTTGAACCTTTGGAACGACCCATCCGATGACGTATTGGTAAGTGCTCAGCACCAACGCAATCGGGATCACAGAACCAAATATGCCTAGCAGCAACCCTTCAAGGAAAAACGGCCAGCGGATAAACCAGTTTGTCGCGCCGACAAGCTTCATGATTTCAATTTCTTTTCTTCTTGCGAAAATTGTAATTTTAATGGTGTTGGAAATTAAGAACATCGCCGTAAATACCAGGCCGATAATTAACGCGATTCCGATGTTGCGGGAAACGCCGACTACTTTAAACAAACGGCTGACCTCTTCTTTTCCATAAGTGACTTTATAAACATGATCCATTTTTTCGATCTTTTTCGCCACGTTCGGCGTATCATGCGGATCTGTCGTTTTGACGACAAACGCATCATTAAGCGGGTTTTCCTGATCCTTCATCGTCAGGGATTTTCCGCTGTCACCAAAGCTGTCAACCAGCTGGTCAAGCTCTTTTTCTTTAGATGAAAACGTGACACTCTGAATGCCCTTCAGTTCCTTAATATCGTTCTGAAGCTTGTCCTGTGCCTTCTGATCTGCAGTCAAATCAATCAACACTTTGATTTCGACTTGTTTCTCAGCATTCGTAGCCATGTTATTCAAATTCAGCATAATCACTAAAAACACGCCGACCAAAATCAGCGTAACGGTTACAGCACTAATGGATGCAAATGTCATCCATGTGTTTCTCCCGAGAGATTTAAAACTCTCACGCAAGTGGCGCCCGAGAATTTTAATCATATGAACCATACTCCCCTCTTGACTCATCACGCACAATGATACCATCTTCGATTGCAATGACACGTTTCTTCATGGTGTTTACGATTTCTTTATTATGTGTCGCCATCACGACTGTTGTCCCGCGGTTATTAATTTCCTCCAGCGTCTTCATGACTTCCCAAGACGTATCCGGATCAAGGTTTCCTGTCGGTTCATCAGCAATCACAACATCAGGGTTGTTCACAATTGATCTGGCAATAGATACACGCTGCTGCTCCCCGCCTGAAAGCTGATCAGGAAATTGTCTCGCTTTATGCTTCAGCTGCACGAGATCAAGCACTTCAAGCACCCGTTTCTTAATGACAGACGGCTGTTCTCCAATCACTTCAAGGGCAAATGCCACATTTTCAAAAACAGTAAGTTTCGGCAAAAGCTTGAAATCCTGAAAGACAACGCCAATTTTACGGCGCACGAAAGGTATCTCTTTTTCTTTAATTGCCGCGAGATCTTTATGATTGATTAAAATTTGTCCTTTTGTCGGTTTTTCTTCTCTGTAAATCATTTTAATAAAAGTAGATTTACCCGCTCCGCTCGGACCGACAACATACACAAACTCGCCGGGATGAATGGTAACAGAAATCCCATTGAGCGCTTTTACGCCGTTCGGATAGGCTTTATATACTTCCTTCATTTCTATCATGAAATCACCTAATCTTTTATATCATTTTATCTATCACACGGTCATACTCTTCGAATGCATTCGACAATTTATGACCCATTCATTTGTAAAAAGATGAAAAATCTGAAAGTTTCCTTTTTCAATACACTTCATTATACGTCAAATTTAGACATAATACTATTACAGTTTCTTTTCATTCATATGGTTAAGGTATAAAAAATCCTTGCCAGCACTCGGCAAGGATTTTCTCATCTTACTTTTTTTCTGACAGCCATTTGGCAATAACAGCGGCTTCGTTATCATCTACAAGCCCCTTTGGCATATTGCCGCGGCCGTTTTTAATTATGCTTTCAATTTTGTGTTCGTCATATTTGCCTCCGACCTCTTGGAGATTAGGTCCTGACACACCTTCTAAATCCTTGCCATGGCAGCCAACGCAGCTTTGCTGATATAATTCTTCCCCTTCAGATGCAGTGGCTTCCGTCTTGCTGCCGGTGTCTGTCTTCTCTTCTTTTGCATCGTTTGAACCGCAGGCAGCCAACAGAACAGAAAGCGCAAATCCAAGCATTAGTATCGATAACTTTGATTTCATATTGAGAAGCACAACTCCTTTACGATCTCTTCCATATTATAACCTCGTTTAAGCGCGTTTGAAACCCTCGCCCAGCACCTCGCTCGCGTCTGCTACAATCACAAAAGCAGACTCATCAATCTGTTTGACGATTTGTTTCAATTTGGTGAATTCAGTTTGCCCCACCACGCACATTAAAATCGGACGGTCATCGTCAGTATATCCGCCAACAGCTGAAATTTTCGTCACGCCTCTGTCAATCTTCTGTAAGACAGCCTCCTTGACAGCCTGCTCCTGCTTTGTAATAATGAGCGCCATTTTGGAACGATTAAAGCCGACTTGCACAACATCAATGGTTTTGCTGGACACATAGACGCCAAGCATGGCATATAAGCCTTGCTCAATATTAAATACGATCATAGCCGTAACAACGATCATTCCGTCAATGATGGCGAGACACTTCCCCAATGACAGACCGGAGTACTTATGAATGATCTGTGCAGCCAAGGCTGTTCCTCCTGTCGAACCTTTCCCTAAGTACACAATGCCAATTCCGACACCTATCCCGACACCGCCAAAAATCGCCGCCAAGAGTTCCTGGTGAGTGGCCGGCTGAATATCCCTTGTCAAAAACACTACTAGCGGCAAAAAAACAGAACCTGCAAGTGTCTTTAATCCAAATTTCCCGCCGAGCAAAATGACACCCGCAATAAATAAAGGAATATTAATAATCCACTGTACATACGCTGCTTCAAAACCATATGATTGTAAAATCGTACTGATCCCGCTGACACCGCCGGCGGCGATCTTGTTCGGAAGCAAAAATACATTAAAGGACACGGCTGTAATTGCTGCTCCTATCAATATGTATACATAATCCCGCAAAATCCATAATGTTTTATTCCGTACGTCCATTAAAATATCCTCCGTTTCTTTCAATGCTCTCCGATAGCATTTTAATCCTTCCCTGATTAGATGTAAATAACACCCAAATACAGTGGTAATATGCTAAAGCAGCAGTGAAATCAAGGATATGAGGAATAAAAAAACACACCCGTATGCATCAGGTGTGTTTTTCAGCTTATGAAAGCTTAGAACGCAGATAGGCATCAATAAATGTATCAATGTCACCATCCATTACAGCTTGAACGTTCCCCATTTCTGTATTAGTCCGATGGTCTTTTACCATGGAATACGGGTGGAATACATAAGAACGGATTTGGCTTCCCCAGCCGATTTCTTTTTGTTCACCGCGAATTTCATCCAGCTCTGCCTGCTGCTCTTCAATTCTGCGCTGATACAGCTTGGCCTTCAGCATTTTCATGGCTCTTTCACGGTTTTTAATTTGTGAGCGCTCCGTTTGGCACGTCACAACCACATTCGTCGGCAAGTGAGTAATCCGAACGGCTGAATCCGTCGTATTGACGTGCTGTCCGCCCGCTCCGCTGGCACGGTACGTATCAACTTTAATATCCTCCGTACGGATATCAATATCGATCTCATCGTTAAATTCAGGCATGACTTCACAGGACACGAAAGACGTGTGACGGCGGCCTGATGAATCAAACGGTGAAATCCGCACGAGACGATGGACACCTTTTTCCGCTTTGAGATATCCGTAAGCGTTATGTCCTTTGATGAGCAATGTCACTGACTTAATTCCCGCCTCGTCACCTGGAAGGTAATCGAGCGTTTCTACTTTAAAGCCGCGGCGCTCTCCCCATCTTGTATACATTCTAAGAAGCATAGAGCCCCAGTCCTGTGACTCTGTACCGCCAGCACCAGGGTGCAGTTCTAAAATCGCGTTATTTTTATCATACGGCTCGCTGAGAAGAAGCTGAAGCTCAAACTCATTGAACTCTTTTGTTAATGATTTTAGTTCTTTTTCAAGCTCAAGCTGGAGATCAGAGTCCGGCTCTTCTTTCAAAAGATCATGAGTCATTTGTAATTCTTCATGGGATTCATTCAATTTTTTATACGAATTGACATAATCCTTTAAACCGTTTGCTTCATTTATAACCGTTTGAGCTTTTTGCTGATCATTCCAGAATTCCGGGTCAGCCATTTGTTCATCTAGCTCAGCAATGCGGGCCTCCTTTGATTCGAGGTCAAAGAGACCCCCTAAAGTCCGCTAAACGAGAAGCCATATTTTCGAGCTCTGCTCTGATTTCTGATAATTCCATTTCATTCACCTCATTAAAAGATCCGCAGGCGCCTGCAGGCGCCGCGGTCAGTAAACGTGCCGGGGCGAACTATTCAGTACGGCCGCAGCAATTTTTGTATTTTTTCCCGCTTCCGCAGTGGCATGGGGCATTTCGGCCGATATCAACCACTTTGCGAACCGGTGCTTTCTTTGCTTTTTTGTTATCGTCGCCTTCTTGCGGCTGATGGGCTGTGGTTTGGCCTTGTACAACCTCTTCACGCTCCAGATTGTTTTCAATCTCAGCTTTCATCACAAATTTTGCGACTTCGTCCTCAATTGATTCAATCATATGCTCAAACATCGCAAAGCCTTCCATCTGATACTCACGAAGCGGGTTTGTCTGCGCATAAGCACGAAGGTGAATCCCCTGGCGAAGCTGATCCATCGCATCAATATGATCCATCCATTTGGAATCAACGGCACGAAGCACGATGACTTTCTCGAATTCACGCATTTGTTCTTCGCCAAATTTTTCTTCTTTTTCATCATATTTGGTCATGATGCGGTCCATGATGAGCTCATGCATTTCATCCGGCTCTTTGCCGAAGATGTCGCTCTTCTCAAGTGCGCCTTCATCAAGATAAGTCGTGTTGACAAGCTCAACAAGACCGTCAAGCTTCCACTCCTCAGGAAGCTCTTCTCTTGGTGTATAGGCGGCAATTGCCCGTTCAAGAGAGGACTTGATCATATTTTCAACGATTTCACGCAGGTTTTCTGAGTCAATGACTTCAAAGCGCTGCTTATAAATGACCTCACGCTGCTGGCGCAGAACATCATCATATTGCAGAAGCTGCTTACGCGAATCGAAGTTATTGCCTTCGACTCGTTTTTGAGACGATTCAACCGCGCGAGATACCATTTTGCTTTGAATTGGGGTAGAGTCGTCCATTCCGAAGCGGTCGAGCATTGCCATTGTCCGCTCAGCTCCGAATCTGCGCATCAATTCGTCTTCCATAGAAAGATAAAATTGAGTGATCCCCGGGTCTCCCTGACGTCCGGAACGTCCTCGAAGCTGATTGTCAATCCGGCGTGATTCATGTCGTTCTGTTCCGACAACAGCGAGTCCGCCAAGCTCTTTTACACCTTCGCCAAGCTTAATGTCCGTTCCGCGCCCTGCCATGTTAGTCGCGATCGTAACTGAGCCTTTTTGGCCAGCCTCTTCAATGATCTGCGCTTCACGTTCATGGTTTTTGGCATTTAACACTTGATGAGGGATTCCTTTGTTTTTAAGCAGCTTAGAAATCAATTCAGATGTTTCAACGGCAACCGTACCGACAAGTACTGGCTGTCCCGTCATGTAACGCTGTGCGACATCCTCCGCAACCGCCTTAAACTTTCCTTCCATCGTGCGGTAAATTAAATCCGGGCGGTCATCACGGACAACAGGCCTGTTGGTAGGGATCGTGACAACCTGCATGTTGTAGATATTGCGGAATTCTTCTTCCTCTGTCTTTGCCGTACCGGTCATACCGGCAAGTTTTTCGTACATCCGGAAGTAGTTTTGGAACGTAATTGTCGCCAAGGTCATGCTTTCGTTTTGGATTTCAAGCCCTTCCTTCGCTTCAATTGCCTGGTGAAGCCCCTCACTGTAGCGGCGGCCTTTCATCAGACGTCCCGTAAAGGAATCGACAATAACAACCTGCCCGTCTTCCACTACATAGTCAACGTCCTTTTGCATCGCAACGTGAGCTTTTAAGGCCTGGTTGATATGGTGGTTGAGCGCGACATGCTTCACATCAAAGAGGTTATCGATGCCGAACGCTTTTTCCGCCTTCGTCATTCCTTCTTCAGTAAGCTGTACAGCTTTTGTTTTGATATCGTACGTGTAATCCTTCTCCGCTTTTAACGTACGGACAAAAGCATTTGCCTGTACGTACAGCTTAGTGGATTTTGCAGCTTGTCCAGAAATGATAAGCGGTGTTCTCGCTTCATCAATTAAAATAGAGTCAACTTCATCTATTACCGCAAAATGAAGCGGGCGCTGAACCATCTGCTCTTTATAAAGAACCATATTGTCACGCAAGTAGTCGAAGCCAAGCTCGTTGTTTGTGGAATAAGTGATGTCAGCGGCATAAGCTTCCCGTTTTTCGTCTTTTGACATTGAGTTTAAATTCAAGCCGACAGTCAAACCGAGAAACTCGAAAATTTTCCCCATCTGCTCAGCATCACGGCTTGCCAGGTATTCGTTGACAGTCACGACGTGTACACCTTTACCTGTTAGCGCATTTAAATAAACAGGCAGAGTTGACGTTAGCGTTTTCCCTTCCCCTGTTTTCATTTCCGCGATATTTCCGTCATGAAGCGCCACGCCCCCCATGAGCTGGACTTTGAACGGAAACATGCCTGTTACGCGGCGCGAAGCTTCCCGAACAACAGCGAATGCTTCAACAAGAAGATCATCCGTTGTCGCCCCTTTTTCAAGGCGCTCTTTAAATTCAATCGTTTTATGTTTCAACGCGTCGTCAGAGAGATTTTCATAGTCTCCGCGAATCGCATCAATATCGTTAGCAATTTTTTCGTATCTATTCAGCGTACGTTTTGTTGGATCAAACATTTTATTTAAAATTCCAAGCATTTATAACGCTCCTCTATCATCACATGCCTATTTTAGAGGCATGTATAAATAATTTACTAGTCCATGTATACCTCTCATTATCATATCATACCTTTTGTTATTTCCAAAGAATTTGCAAATAAGAAAAACAAAAACCTTCCGCGGACATCACGGAAGGCTTCTCTTCATTATTCAGTCGGTTCAATTAAACCATATTTCCCGTCATTTCTGCGGTACACGACATTTGTAAGGTTTGTTTCCGCATTTGTGAAAACAAAGAAATTATGGCCGAGCATATTCATTTGCAAGATCGCTTCTTCACTATCCATCGGCTTTAAATTAAAGCGTTTCTGACGGACAATGTCCAAGCTCTCCTCCTCTTCTATATCATCCTGAACCGCAATATCTGTATCAGAGCTAACGCCGTTGGCCAATAAATATTTCGGAGAGCCCTGCTCACGGAATTTACGGTTTACTTTCGTTTTATGCTTACGGATTTGACGTTCCAGTTTGTTTGTTGCGAGATCAATTGCGTTGTACATATCCTCGTTATGCACCTCGGACCGAAGCGCCAGATCTGTCATCGGAATCGTAACCTCAACCTTAGACTCCTTGTCATTGTAAAACTTCAAGTTGACGTTCACATCGGCATTCACGCTATGGTCAAAATAACGCTCCAGCTTGCCGATTTTCTTTTCGACATGATCCTTTAACGCAGGTGTCACTTCAATATTTTCTCCTCTGATGTGATAGTTCATCAAAGAACGCCTCCCTTTTATTAAGGATATGTATCTATTTCTCTTTTACCCTTTACAATTCCTGCTGAAACATAAATCTTTTGTGAAAATTCAGTGAACTTTGTCGAATGTTGTTTGTATTTGCTGCTCTTGGCGGTTCGGAGGTATATGTATATGCTGATTGAACAAAACAAATACCTCACATACGCCTAATTGATTAAAAAGGGTTCCATACATTGATGAATAGACAGCATCCATTTTCTATAGTGAATCAGAAAATGTTCTTTTAAATACTCGCAGAACTCATGAGAGGGAAAAGAGAAAGAGACCAATTGATCAAACTCCGCAAAAATTTGATCAAATGCTTTCACACAAATTTCAGCACATCGCGTATCCATAATGAAGAGAAGTGTTGAATGTGTTGAATCCAAATAAAAAAAGGCTTGGATCAGATCTTGATAGATCCGATCCCCTTCTGTTTTTGATAAATTCTCTTCAGCCTCTATCAAATAACACAACCCTTCTTCAATGGTAAAAAGAAGATGATAATAAGCTGATAAAAGCGTATAATCTTCAATGCTCTTCAAGGCACTCACCTATTTACGCTTGTCATAATATGTGCCGTCAATCGTAATGTTGTTATAAGGATTTAAATACGTCGTATGCATCACACGTTTTCTTTTCATTTGCTGAAGTTCTGCTGCGATTGACTGCTTCAGTCTTTCCATTTCCTTCACAATCAGCTGATCCCATGTCAAGATGAGTTTCATCTGCTTTCGCTCTTCTTCTGAAAGCGGCAGAGATATCTCCTGAATCAGTTCAGACCGTGTAGCCACAAAGTCTTCAATTCGCTTTAAAAGTTCATCGCTTTCCGGCGCATCTTGTATGTGTGACAGCATACTCTTCGTCTCAGTATATAGTTGATCTATGTTATTCATGCGATCCCGCCTGATCCGTGCCGGTCCTTCCGTTCACTTTGAATGGCTTGTTTCCAAGCATCGCGAAAATCTGTTACATAACCTTCAACCTCAGCCAGCATGCCCGTATCATTTTTGATATTTGCCTGTACCAATCTTCGATACATATAATCGTACATCGCACCCATAGAAGCGGAAAGCTCTATGTTACGGTTAAGTGTAAAATTTAATTCCTGAATGATATTTTGCGCTTTAATCAGGTTTTCATTTTTACGTTCCATATCATCATTTTCAATGGCCTGAGAGGCAAGTCTTATAAATTTCAAACAGCCATTATACAGCATAAGCGTCAGCTCACCGGGTGTAGCCGTATTCACTGAATTTTGCTGATAGGCTGTATAAGGATTTTGGATCGCCATGTGTCATCCTCCAAATTACATTTATTGTACAAGAAGCTGTGATAAATAGGACGCTTGTTCGTTCATTTTTTGAATCGCAGAATCCATTGCACTAAATTTTGTATAATAGCGGTTTTCTATCGCGGTCAATCGGTCCTGCATTTTGGTGATATCAGTGCTGATCGTGTTTAAATTTTTACCGATTGAGTAGTCATTGGTTCCCATTGTCGAATTGCCGGCTTTGGCTTCAATGCTTTTCACCGTACTTTTCAGTGTGTCACCAATGCGTTTCATAATCCCTTTATCACTATAGGCACTGCTGTTCGTTCCGCTTGTAAATAAAGCGGCGACACTTTGCGGATCTTCTTGTATTTTAGCTTTCAGTTTGTCTTCATTAATCTCTAAATGTCCTCGCATTTGGTAAGCACCAGACGTTGTGATACCAAATTCAGTTAATTGATAGGATTTTCCATCCGCATTCACTTTAGAATAAAAATCCGTCCGCATTTGGTTCGTACCTGTGCTGATGCTGCTATCATTTCTCAGCAAACCGCTTTTTGCCTTCTCTTCCCAGAGTTCTATCTCTTTATCGGACATGGCTTCTTTTTGTTCACTCGTCAGCGGCGCATAGTCTCTGTATTTTTCTTCTTGCAGCTTTTCATTCAGGCTGTCAACCAGTTCATTGTATTTATCTACAAACTCTTTAATTTGGTTGTAAATCCCGTCAACATCAGTTGAAACAGATGTGGTAACAGGGCCTGTTGCTGCAGTTGTATTTTTGATCGAATAGGTAACGCCATTAACTGTGAAATTGTTTGACAGCTTCTCCATTTCAAAGCCATTGATCGTGACTTTTGCATTTGTGCCTTCTTTGTAAGCAGTAAGCTTATTATCAGCTTCCAAAGAAAAACCTAGCTGACCGGACATAAAATTTGCTGTAGCAGAGTCTGCTGCCTGTATGCTGCCTCCTGCACCTGTTGCTTTAGATGAAAAAGCAATTGTTTCCACATACTCAGTACCATTCCAAATTTTATCTTTAAATGCTGATACTCCCAGATCTGAACTGTTAAGTTTAGAAATCACATTATCAATCGTATCAGCGCTCGTCACACTGATGTTCACTGTTTTTGCAGTTGTCTCGCCAGGCGCCACAACGTTAAATGCCAAATTATAATCGCCTTGTGTGTATCCCGTATAACTATTTGCCTTATACGTTGCTGCGGTTGCCAAGCTCGCTACTTCAACAGTAGAAGAAGAGTTTGGCGCACTTGCGCTTCCTGTAGCAGTTAACACAGATTCATTTGAGCTTGTCACAGTTTTGCTCTGATACGTACTCGGATATGTCAGCGTATTTTTAGACATATAATCTTGGAATTCTTTTATTTTTGTATTTACTTCACGATAGCTGTCACGCTGCCATTCAAGAGTCTGTTTTTTTTGTGTCAGCCTGTCAAGCGGTGCTCTTTCTGTCTTCATCAGCTTTGAGACAATATCATCTATATCCATTCCTGAAGCCAGACCTGTTATTCTCGTGACCATTCAAACCACTCCTAATCTACTTTTTTTCATCTACAAATAACCCAAGATATTCAGTCATTGCCGCATAAAAATCAAGCCACCGTTTTGGCGGAATTTCGCGGATGACCTCATTTGTAGAGTCCTCTATTACTTTTACATAGTATTCATTTAACTTCTCATGAAGCTCAAACTTGAGATGAACTTGCGAAGGTTCCAAAAGCTTGTTCATTTCCCCAACCATTTCAGAAAGGTTGGTAAATGAAACTTGATGAACAGGAACCGCATTCTCATTGTCTATCTGATTATGTATTTGAGTATCGTAACGATCCCAAACAGGTTGTAACGTAGTGAGCCTTTCAATGTTCAATTGATCATCCCCTATGCCCCAATCTATCGTTTATATCGACTGAGTCGAGATAAGATTACACATATTTTTGGAAAAAAACTCATCTGTTTTAGATTTCATGTTCGGAAATGCATTTATAAAAAATCAGTGGAGAGAATCCAGTTATTATATCATGAGTTAGAGAAAGCAAGGAGAATGTTTCGGAGTTAGAAATATAATAAAAGACCTTGGCAACGCCAAGGTCTTCTTTAAAATTAACGTAACAATTGAAGTACGTTTTGTGGCTGTTGGTTTGCTTGAGCAAGCATTGCTTGAGAAGCTTGAGAAAGAATGTTGTTCTTTGTGAACTCGCTCATTTCTTTCGCCATGTCAACGTCACGGATACGAGACTCAGCAGCTGTCAGGTTTTCACCAGAAGCGCTTAAGTTGTTGATTGTATGCTCAAGACGGTTTTGTACCGCACCAAGTTTTGAACGTTGAGTAGAAACTGTATTAATAGCATCGTCAACGATTTTAAGCTGTTCGTCGAATCCACCGGCTGCATTAGCTGCAGTGCTTGAGAATTTTTTTACATCGATATCCGATACTGCTTGTCCAGTAACAAGAGCTCCCCCGGCATCTACTGCTCCGATTGCAGTAGCAGCCATACTTTCAATATTAACAGAAAGCTGCTGACCGCCGTTTGCTCCGATTTGGAATGTAAGCTTATTAGTACCTGTAGAGCTGAAAGATCCGTCTAAAAGTTTTTTTCCGTTAAACTCAGTACGATCAGAAATACCATTTGCCCCACTGCCGCCACCGATTTCTTCAACAAGTGAAGAGATCTCGTCTTGGATGGCTTGAAGGTCAGTACCATCTTGAGTACCTGTGTTTCCTGCTTGAACAACTAGCTCACGGACACGCTGAAGAATTGAGTGAGTTTCAGTTAATGCACCCTCAGCTGTTTGGATAAGAGAGATTCCGTCTTGAGAGTTTTTAGAAGCCATATCAAGACCTCTGATTTGCCCTCTCATTTTTTCAGAGATCGCTAGACCTGCTGCGTCATCTCCCGCACGGTTGATACGAAGACCTGAAGAAAGTTTCTCCATGTTCTTTTGGCTCGCACTGTTGTTTGAAGACAAACGGTTCAGTGTGTTAAGCGCTGCGATATTGTGGTTAATTCTCATTGTTTTGTTCCTCCCTGAATATGTTGTTAAGGCACGTCCTTGTGCCTCAATTTTGTAATCGGCGGAGCGATTCGCGCCCTCTCCCGGCTACATCATTAATATCGGATTGTCTCTGATTTTGTTAATACAAAAATAAAAAAATCCTCACTTTTTTTGTGAGGATAATGCGGAGATCACGCCGCTGGATAATGATGCTGCACGGTTATTTTCTTCCTGAATGGTTAAATAAATCTCTTTCCGATGAATATCAATATGCTTTGGGGCCTCAATTCCAAGCTTCACTTGATCTCCCTCAACCGCAATCACTTTCACTTCAATATCAGTGCCTATTTGAATCGCTTCGTTTATTTTCCGCGATAAAACTAGCATGATTCTCCTCCAATCGGATGCTTTGTCGTATATGAGGAGTCGTGTAAAACGACTTGCTTAGCCATCATGTTCTTGCGATTCACAATAATGGGAGCCAATAAATTCGCAGTAGACTTTTCGAATGGCTCTGCCATGGTCAGTATTGTCATGACTTCTATATCTTCAATATTTTCAATATCCAAAAGTTCTGCAGTTGATTCATCAAGGTCAAATTCATAATTCTTAAAAAAGATAAACGGACTTACAACGATGAACGCAAGATTTTCTGAAGTGACGGACTGCAGTGCCACGAATGGAGAGTCTTCCGAAAGCGGAAGAATGACGAACTGTTTTTCTTCTAAAAAACCTGGAATTCCGTTTTCAAAAAGAATGATTTGTTCTTCTTTTACGTTCATTTGGCCATGGTACTTCGTATGAATGATCATTGTTCACGATCCTTTTCTTTTTACTTTTCGGGTGATTCTTTCGGGTATTCTACATCTATATTTAAATCAGGGTATTGGAGCATGTCAACCTTAACATTTCCTGGCGTATATTCAACAATTGGCTTATGCGGCTCAGCCTGAATAACAGGCTTTCGCGGCGTAATCTGAACATCAAGCTGTGACGGAGTATATTGTATTTTCACCCTTGAAAGAGAAGGAGCATAATGTTCGCCTAATTGAATTTGGTGCATTTCAGAGTTCCTCCTTGCTTGTGAAGCGCTTGGGTTCCCCTTATTTTCAATTCTCATAAGCTCGTCTCCCTCTTCGGCAGTACGGGCTATCCCCTCCATAACATCCTCATGTCCTTGTTGGGCGGCCTCTTCAATCCGTTTGAATACATGTTTTCTGTCTAATTCTTCCCATGCTTGCGTCTGGTCAATCGTGAGTTTCCCAGGTGTCACCGATATATCCATTTCCGCGCTTGGCTGTTGGATCTCTAGATCGGCTTGCGGCTGCTCCATTTTTAAGCTGGCGGGCGTCGTTGTTAAACCAATTTTTCCTTGAACACTATGCATAATCAATCTGGGAATCTGCATCACTCTACCTCCTGAACTATAAAAAAAGCGAACTCCTAAGAGCCGCTTACTTTAAAAAGTCAATCAATGTAGGCTGAACAATTTGCGCATTAACAGCCAGAGTAGCCCTGTGCACACTTTGCTGCGCAATAAATTCAGTTATTACTTCTTCCAGCTCTACATCTTCATTGTCTGACAACACTTTGGTAGCTGTTTCTTCTTGAGCTGAAAGTCTTGTATTAACCAGTTCAAGACGATTATATCTCGCTCCAAGATCAGAGCGTTCAGCGCTCATGCCGTCAGAGAAATGATCAATATCATCTAAAACACTGTCCATGCCATCCAATGAACCAGAACTTAATGCTTTCTCAAAAGAATCAAGCATTTCAAATACATTCTGCCCGCTTTCAGAAGTGCCTCCAAAAGCTGACTTTGGATCTGAATTCACTTTCAATGACATATTATTTGATATATTGACTACGACATCAGCTGTATCAGAAATTGTATAAGTTCCGTCTCCGTTATCTGTAACCGGAGGCTTATCTGAATTTGTCCCGTTAAAGATATATCTGCCGTTCACTTGTGTATTCGCAATATTTAAAAGCTGTTCCTTTAGCTGCTTCACTTCTACGCCAATCGCTTGCCGCTCCGCCTCGCCGTTTGTATCATTTTGGGCTTCAACCGCTAATTCCCTTACCTTTGACAAGATGTCAATTCCTTCTGTAATGTTTGTTTCTGTGTTTTCGAGCCAGGTAAAGGCTTGAGAAGCATTGCTTTTGTACTGCTGCACTTGAGACAGTTGCGTATTATACTTTAAGCTTTTCATTGCTACTACAGGATCGTCGGAAGCTTTTGAGATTTTTTTCCCTGAAGAAATCTGCGACTGGAGTTTATCCAGCTTCGAGTAGCTAGAACCGATATATCTCAGTGAGTTTTGCTGTATCATGCCTTGTGTTACTCTCATGTGACTTTACCTACCTTCCCCCAACACCCATGCCGTTGATCACTTTATCAAGCATTTCGTCTTGTAAAGTCACCATTCTTGCAGCTGCATTGTATGCGTGTTGGAATTGAATCATATTGGTCATTTCTTCGTCTAAAGAAACTGCGCTCATTTGCTGACGGTTTATGTCTGCATCATTCAGCTGTGTTTCTGTATTAGCCGAAAGCCGATTCGCTTCTTGTGCTTTAATTCCAAGCTCGCCAATCAGACCTGAATAGTAATCTAGCACACTTGTTTTTTTACCATTAATGGTTATATCACCTGTTAACACATTAGCTAGTTTTATTGCATTCGAATTATCGTTGGCTGCGCCGGTCAGTGAGAAAGCAATATTCGCACCGCTTGAATCTGATATGTTAGCAGCTACTTTAATCTTGCCTGCTGCTCCCTTTGCCGATTCAGTTTCACCGCCGGTAAATTCAAAAAAGTCCCCGCCTTGTGTGCCGCTCTTGGTCAAACCATTTCGGTGTACCTCATTGAAAGCTTTTGCGAATTCAAATGCCATATTATCAAGGTCAGAAAGCATGTCCGGATATACGCCTTTTTCTTCGCCGTCTGCTGTTACATAACCGTAAGATTCTATAAACCCTAAAAGAGAGCCCTTACTGCTGAATGACTCAGCCTGTACAGCGGTGTTCCCGATTGAAATACTTGATACTAAACCAGTTTTATTATCGTAGTTGGCTGCAAGTTCTGAAACCGTGTAATTTTCACCGTCCAAAACAGTTCCCAGCGACTGTTTATTTTTATCAAGGATTTCAATTGATACAGTTCCTTCAGCAGAAGCAAGTGCATTACCGCCTGATTTGTTATAGCTCACTTTAATATCAACCATTGAAGATAATTTATCGATGAGCAAATCCCGCTGATCATATAAACCATTTGGCAGAAGCCCGACCGGCTCCACCTGTGCAATTTGCTTATTTAAACTGTTTAATTGGGAAAGCACTGAATTGACATCCAACACAGTCGTATCTAGCTCTGCTTTTAAGTTCGATTGAACATTTGTAAGTGATTCAGAAAGATAGTTAAACGTTTCTGCTAGAGCTTTTCCTTTTTCCGCAACAACAGAACGCGCACTATCTTCGTTTGTATTATTTGATAATTCCTGCAAAGAATTCCAAAACGAATTAAGCACACTGTTTAAGCCGCTGCCGTCTGTCTCATTTAAGATGCCTTCCATTTGGGACAGCGCTTTAGCCTTCGTATCGTAGTATCCGGCACTGTTGTTTTGAAGACGGTATTGATAGTCAAGAAAGATATCTCTTATTCTCTCAACTGACTTCCCTTGAACTCCCGTACCCATTTGTCCTGCAGTTTTTTCAGCGTTTTTGGACACCGTCGGGAAATAATCAGTTGCTTCCAATGAGACCCGCTGTCTTGTATAACCATCAGTATTGGCATTTGCCACGTTATTTGCAGTAGTGCTTAACGCTGCCTGCTGAGCGCTTAACGCCCGCCTTGCAGTTTCAAGCCCCATAAAGGTAGATGTCATTTTCTGAATTCCTTTCTGCTAAGCTTTTGAATCAAACAATTTCATTTGGCTGCTTTTCGGCAGCTCAGCTTTAATTGATTTGCTGTAATTGAAGTTATTTTCCTTAGGAACCAGCATATCGTACGAAATAGAGATGAATTGCAGTGCGTCTCTCGTCAGCAGCCTATTCATCTCATTTACTTTTTTCAGACGTCCGAGAACTATAGAAAGAGATTCGTATAGTTGTTCCAGCTCTTCCTTTTCACTGCCTGAGGTTTTGGCGATACATGCGGTAATGGTGTTATTTTCGCTGTATCCGAGAAAGGCGGAGGTTGCATTGATCCGGTCATCTTCTGTCTGCGTGATCGCTTGTATATATTTTTGCTCTTTTGTCAAAAGGTTTGAAAGCTCCTTTGTTTTGCCGGCTTTGAGCGCTTCCGTCTTTTCCTCAGACAGCGTGAGCAGGTGCTCATGCAGAACGCAAAGCCGCTTCAATTGTTCAATAATTGCCTTTGCTGACATGGGCTTTCTCCTTTTTATTGCTTTTTATAAAAATTAATCATATTTTTCGCTATGTGATTTGCGTCTACTTTGTATGACCCGTTTTCGATTTGCGCTTTAAGCTGCGCAATTTTTTCCTGTCGTGAACCAGCGACTGCGTCGGATGCATTTTGCATTTCTTTAGCCTGTGACGAAATTTCAATTTTATCTTGAGGCTGTGCAGCAGTTTTTTGCACCGCTTGCTTTTCATAATTTTTTTGATATGGATTAACGGATTGTGTTCCAAATTGATTGATTTTCATAGGATTCCTCTCGCTTTCCGTTGCAGTCTTTAAACAATCTTAACCCTTTTATCGACTGCGTTTTCAGTTAGTTTAGGGAATCAGCTGTTTTTGGTATTATAGGCATAGTATGTGTCTTTTTTACTATTTTCTTTCTCGGTTTTCAGAGCGTCCTCATGGTTCAAATGATCCATTTGAGCCTTGATATCGGACTGGCAAGCCTTGCAGAACTTGCCTTCTCGAATTGATGTTCCGCATCTTTCACAAGGGTATGCCAAATTAGGAAGATGAGTGATTTGAATTCGCTTCTGCCTGATGAATTTCAATATCAGCTCTTCTTCCACACCTGTTTCCTCAGTTATCCGGTTCAAAGTTGATTGCCGATTTTCCTGTTTTCTTAAAAACTTATAAACGGTCTCAAAAGATTTTTCTTCTTCCTTAATACACGCCTTACATACGGTTTGCAGCTTTGTCTTTAAAAATAAAGCATTACATTTCGGACAATTCGCCAGTTCTCCCATCTTTTTTTCTCCTTATTCGATAATATGCCTGTGTCAATTTCTAGTGATTATATCGGCGTAAAAACAGAATCATTTAGCTTCTGATTAAGGTAAAAGATGCCACTGAAGCGGCTTTTCCTTTTTCTAATAAGCAGCGCGCTGCAAAATGCAAAGTGGCGCCTGTTGTATAAAGATCGTCTATTAAAATGATATTCATACCTTCTGCTGAATTGTTTTTTGTATCAAAAATACGCGCTGAAACCAGGCGTTCTGTTTTCTTTTTTTTAGACTGTTTCTCATTATTCAGGCGGATGAGGGGATGGTGGATAGGCCTGCCTAAACATTCTGCCAAGAGCTGTGCCTGATTAAATCCGCGCTCCTCTTCCCGTTCCTTGCTTAGCGGAATAGGAACAAGAACAAAATGCTTATCGGGGTAGACCTTTGAAAAGGTTGAAGAAAAATCGCATTTAAAAGCATTTATGATTTCTGCATCTCCTCTAAATTTAAAACGGGAGAGCGTTTCTTTCATCATATCATTATATGTGTAAACTGAACGATTTTGGCGGAGCAGCAAGCTGTGACTGACCCTTGATTTCCACGCCTGACAATCCCTGCATACTGCATAAACGGATTGAGGTCTGCCGCATATTGTGCAGATATGCCCTGTAATTTTCTTCAATTTGCTTCTGCAGGAATGACAGACCTTTTCGTCAGGCTTTAATAAAAAAAGGGCTCTCCATGTAACAGCTTGAGAAAATTGCGAATCGCATAGCAGACAGATCAGTTTATGAATGCCTCCTCCTGCTTTGTTTGGCATAAATCGCTTGGACTTTCTGATACCACAGCTGCAGATTCAGCCAAAATGACAAGCATAGCCGTATTTTTTTGTTTATCTACCATCTCTGCTTTCGTATATGCGATCTTTTTAAGATCAGTAACGTAGGATGGTCTCACTTTGTTTAAAGAAAGTGCCAGTACATCGTTTTGGCATACTTGGCAAGTGCAGGCCATATGAAGCTGGTCCATATAACGGTCGAGCAGTTCTCTCATTACGATTTCTTTTGAATTGACAAGCATTTTTACAGCTCCTCATCATCGGTTATATGAGTATACTGTACCACGTTTTCAAATAATGGCTAGTCTGTTCATTCATTTTTTGCTGCCAAGTCGTTCATTTCTTTTATATGCTTTTTTGCATTGAGCATACTCTTTGTTTTGCCGTAGTGAAAGTAAATGACATCGCCGTCTGCATGCTCTTTATGCCGGCCGGTTCTTCCTGCGATTTGAATAAGTGCGCTTTCCGTAAAGATAGGCGATTCCGCTCCCAGTACACCCGTTTGCACCTTGGGAACCGTAACGCCTCTTTCCAGTATTGTTGTTGTGATTAATAGATCGAGCTGACCATCTCTGAATCGCTGTACTTTCTCCTTTCTATGCTTGTCTTCCGCATGCACAGTCGCGGTTCGGCAATTTACATCTTTAAAGCTAGCAGCAGCCTTTTCCAGAATAGAAACGGAGGGAACGAATAAAAAAACAGGCCTCCCTTCTTTCACATGAAACTCTATCCATCTTTTCACCGCTGGCGGAATTTTATCTTGGTTTAATTTTTTCTTCCAGTTTCCACACCATATAAAACGCGGTTCGGGTAAAGGTTTCCGGTGGTGTCTTGAGGGGATGCGAACTGAATGTAACTGTCCATCCAGTGTTTTTCTTTTTAATTCTTTAGGAGGTGTTGCACTTAAATAAACGAGGGTGCTGTTTTTCTTTCTTGCTTTTTGAACAGCGAATTGAAGGGTTTGATCAACAGAATACGGAAAAGCGTCAACCTCATCAACGATCATAACATCGAATGCATCTTTATATCGCAATAGCTGATGCGTGGTGGAAATCATGAGCGGAGATAGACGACCTTTGTCATCGCTTCCTCCGAAAAGCGCTGAAATGTCAGCACCCTGAAAGGCAGCCTTGAGTCTTGGAGCAAGCTCTAATACAACATCGGTGCGAGGAGTTGCAATACATACACGCAGCCCTTGATTTAACGCTGATTCTATACCGGGAAACAGCATTTCTGTTTTGCCAGCGCCGCAAACCGCCCAGATGAGGAGATCTTCTTTTTTTGATATTGCTTCCATTAAAACATTTGCGGCTTTTTGCTGTCCGCTTGAAAGCTTGCCGTCCCATGTCAGCTTAACAGACTTCCAGTTTGGTTCATCCTCCTCTTTCCATGAATATAAAGGAACCTCCTCACTCACTCTGCCCATCATGACACAGGAACGGCAATACAGCTGTTCTTTTCCAAATGAGTGATAATAAGAAAAATACCGCTGATCAGTTTGGCCGCACCTATTACATCTATATCCCCGTTTATTTATAGATATAGAGTTTTCAGCGGTGATATAGCCATTCTTGATATGCCATTCAATCATCTCATCGGAAAATGGGAGCTCAGTCCTGAGCAAATGATGGCTTTGAAGCGTCTGCTGCAATTCTCTGGAAAAGGAAATGTTTTTTTCAGTTGGCACCTTCACATAGCACCGCCTCCTTTCGAGACAGTATGCCTGAATGAATAGTTTCTGTCGAACAATCAAAATAGGAATATAAAAAAATCTCCGCTGCTAAAACGGAGATTTGGCCTTATTTAAAACACCAGCAAATTCCTAGCGCACCTTCACCCAAATGAGTGCCGATTACCGCGCCAAAATAGCTGTTATAAAATTCAACATGAGGATATTTTGCAGAAAGCTCTTCAATGATTTTCGCTGCTTCTTCCTCTCGATTAGCGTGGATAACAGCAGCACGCATAGGCAACCCTTTACTCGCATCTTCGTCTAAAAGCTCATAAATTCGCGAAATGGCTTTTTTACGTGTGCGAATCTTCTCAAAAGGCACAATTACCTTATTGTCAAAATGAAGGATAGGCTTTACCTTTAGAAGACTACCAATGAAGGCTTGGGCGCTACTTAATCGCCCGCCGCGCTGAAGATGAGCTAAGTCATCTACCATAAAATAAGCTCGAACTGTTTTTTTCATTTCTTCCAGTTCTTTTATAATATCTTCCGGCGATGATGCTCCGTTTTTGATTAATTCAGCAGCTTTAAGGGCATAAAATCCTTGAGCCAAGCAGCTGATCTCTGAGTCAAATGGATACACATCAATATTGTCGACCATCGAATCAGCCGCTGCTGCACTGCTGAATGTTCCGCTGATCCCGCTGGAAAGATGGATACTGATGACCGCATCATAAGATTTGCCAAGCTCTTCATACAACGCAACCAGCTCGCCGATTGGCGGCTGAGAAGTCGTCGGAAGCTCATTATGTTTTTTCACTTCTTCGTAAAAGCTTTTCCAGTCCAACTCAATTTCTTCACGGTAAGTCTCCTCCCCAAAAACAACCTGGAGAGGGATCATATGTATCTGATGTTGTTCACGCATTTCTTTCGGAATATATGCTGTGCTGTCTGTTACGACTGCAATATTCATAGCTTCGATACCTGCCTTATTGCTTTATAGCTCTATTGTAAGGGAAACGGCAGCCTAAAAAAAGACCTGCCTAGAAAAAGGCAAGTCTCCTCATATACTATCTCATTTCTACCCAGCCATTTTTAATGGCGACCACAACGGCTTGCGTCCGGTCGTTTACATTCATTTTTTGTAAAATATTGCTGACATGGTTTTTAACGGTTTTCTCACTGATAAACAATGATTCACCAATACCGCGGTTGCTTTTTCCGTCTGCAAGCATCTGCAGCACTTCACATTCCCGCCTAGTTAAAATATGTAATGGTCTGCGGATTTCAGGGTAAACCTCATGTTGAGGATGTGCAGAAACTCCGCTTGTTGCAAGGCGGCGGAATTCGTTAACGAGGTTATGCGTAACCTTCGGATGAAGGTAAGAGCCGCCCTCGGCAACTACTTTAACCGCTTCAATTAATGTATCAGCATCCATCTCTTTCAGCAGATAACCTCTTGCACCTGTTTTCAGGGCATGTGTTACATAATTTTCGTCATCGTGAATTGATAGAATAATTACTTTAGATTCAGGATACAGCTCAACAAGCTGTTTTGTAGCTTCCACACCATTTACGTTTGGCATATTGATATCCATGATCACAACATCAGGATGATAGTGCTCAACAATACGAGCCGCTTCGTCTCCGTCATCACCTTCGGCTACCACTTCAAAGGTAGGTTCAAAATCCAATATCCGTTTAACACCTTCACGAAATAACTGATGGTCGTCGATAATAACAATGTTTACTTTAGTCACAAGCCACGCCTCCTTGTATTATTGTTCTATATACTCTAGCATTCGGTCAATATGCCTTTTGGCTCTATTTTACAAATCATAGTCAAAGAGATAACGGAACCTTAATCATAATAAATGTCCCAAGACCTATTTTCGAATCTATTGTCATCGTTCCTTCCAATAAATCTACTCTTTCTTTCATGCCCAGCAAGCCGAATGATTTGTTTTTCTTCTCTTTCGCTTCCTTCAGGTCGAACCCTTTACCGTTATCTTTTATCATTAAAATCACAAAATCCTTTGTGATCTCAACTTTGACTGTAATTTCTTCAGATTCAGAATGCTTTAGCGCATTAGACACAGCTTCCTGTGCGAGCCTGAAGAGCGCAACTTCAAACTGAGGCGCTAGCCGCTGATCCTCTGTTTCTCCAATACACTGAAAATGTATTTTGACCTTCCCGTTATATTCTTCGGTTGTATATAGATATTTTCTTAAAGTTGGAATCAGGCCTAGGTCATCAAGGGCCATCGGTCTTAAATCATATATAATCCTTCTCACTTCGTAAAGGGCATTCCGAACATTTTGACGGAGATTTTTAATTTCTTGGAATCCGTCCTCAGCACCCCGATCACGGAAAATCCGCTCGATTAATTCCGATCTCATCATAACATTCGCCAGCATTTGAGCTGGTCCGTCATGGATTTCTCTTGAAACTCTTTTTCGCTCTTCTTCCTGCGCCTCAATAATTCTTAAGCCAAAGTCCTGTTTTGCCTGAGCATCTGCAAGAAGCAGTCCGACTTCGCGCAGATCTTGGTTCAAGTAATTAAGCACAACTGTAATTTGGCTTACTAATGATTCTGACCGCTCAATGATTTCCTGAAGCCCTAGCAATCTGCGCTCCAAATCATCCCGCCGTTCGCGCAATTGCTTCTCACGCTGCTGGATCATCGTCAATTCTACCTGCAGCTTATGGGCTTTTTCATAAGCATTGCGGATTTCCTCTTCACTGAATCTATGAAAATTACGGCTGACCTCGGATAAACGGTTTCTCGCATGGCGGGTTTGTACTTCAAGTTTATCGCCAAGCTCGATCACTTCATACACCTGCTGCTTAATTTGTTTCAGTTCTTCAACCAGCTGTTCATACTGCTGGCGTGACTGCTCCCCGATTTGAAAAACCTCGTCCTTGCTCCCGTCAACGGTTTTCAGCATCTTCATCAAAATAGAATCCAACACTTTGGAATCCATCTTTGTTTTATTCATAATTTCCCTCCGTCACGGCGTTGTCATATATTTTTATTATAAATGTAATTGATCTGCAAATTATGTCGAATTATAATGAAAGAATGCGTATATTCTAGAAAAAAACATTTTTATATACTATCTACTCTTTATGATACCAAAATACGCACAAAAATTCTAAAGACTGTACGAATTTGTATAGGCAGTCTTTTATGCTTAGCAGGAGGGTCAGCTAGCATGCTGCACAGCTATTTTACTGTGAAAGAAGCAGGAAAACACGAGATTATTATAGAAAAATCGCGTTTTATCTGTCATTTAAGCCGTGTTTCTACCGAACAAGAGGCACAGGAATTTATACAGAAAATAAAGAAACAGCACTGGAATGCGACTCATAATTGCTCGGCTTACGTTATTGGCGAAAATGATCATATCCAAAAAGCCAATGATGACGGAGAACCAAGCGGTACAGCGGGAGTGCCGATGCTCGAGGTATTAAAAAAACGCGGACTTAAAGATACTTGCGCCGTCGTTACACGGTACTTCGGAGGCATTAAGCTTGGGGCTGGCGGATTGATTCGCGCTTATGGGAAATCAGTGTCTGAAGGATTAAATCATATAGGTGTTGTAGAACGGAAGCTTATGCGAATCATGCATACTTCTGCAGATTACACATGGCTTGGCAAGATTGAAAATGAATTAAGGGAGTCACAATTTCTGTTAAAGGAAATCCATTATTCAGAAAATGTTGAATTCGAAACATACGTGGAAGAAAAGGAAACAAATGCTTTTTCTGAATGGATGACAGAACTGACAAATGGAAAGAGTGATATTAAAGAGGGAGAGTTGACGTATCTTGAAAAAGCCGTCAATCACATAAAGGAGACTGAATAATGGCTGAACGCGTTAGAGTGCGTGTGCGAAAAAAGAAAAAGAGCAAACGCAGGAAAATTTTAAAAAGAATTATGTTATTGTTTGCCCTTGCACTATTGGTAGTTGTAGGGCTTGGCGGATATAAACTTTATAAAACCATTAACGCTGCGGATGAATCGTACGATGCCCTATCCCGCGGGAATAAATCAAATCTTCGCAACGAAGTTGTAGACATGAAGAAAAAACCGTTTTCTATTTTATTTATGGGAATAGAGGATTACGCGACTAAAGGACAAAAAGGGAGATCAGACTCTCTTATTGTAGTTACCCTGGATCCTAAAAATAAAACCATGAAAATGCTGAGTATTCCGCGTGATACACGTGTGCAATTAGCCGGTGACACAACCGGAAGCAAGACAAAGATCAATGCCGCTTACAGTAAAGGCGGTAAAGATGAAACAGTTGAAACTGTTGAAAACTTCTTGCAAATCCCGATTGATAAATATGTCACAGTTGATTTTGACGGATTTAAAGATGTGATTAATGAAGTAGGCGGTATTGATGTAGACGTGCCTTTCGATTTCGATGAAAAAAGTGACGTAAACGAAAGCAAACGGATTTACTTCAAAAAAGGCGAGATGCATTTAAACGGCGAACAAGCCTTGGCATATGCCCGGATGAGAAAACAGGATAAACGCGGAGACTTTGGCCGTAATGACAGACAGAAACAAATCTTAAACGCGCTGATTGACCAAATGTCAAGTGCAAGCAACATTGCTAAAATTGATAAAATCGCAGAAAAAGCCAGCGAAAACGTTGAAACCAATATTCGTATTACTGAAGGTTTAGCGCTTCAGCAGATTTACAGCGGCTTTACCAGCAAAAAAATCGACACGTTGAGCATTACAGGGTCTGATTTGTATTTAGGGCCTAACAACACGTATTACTTTGAACCTGATGCTACAAATCTCGAGAAAGTCAGAAAAACGCTTCAAGAGCATTTAGATTATACTCCAGATACAAGCAGCACTGGCACTTCGGGTACCGGAAGTTCAACAGACGGGACTGACAGTTCAAGCAGTTCTGGCAGCACTGGCACAACAACTGACGGTACGACGAGCGGAAGCAGCTATTCGAATGACAGCAGCACAAGCTCAAACGGTACAACGAATTCAACAACTGGTTCATCCTATTAAAAGATGCCCGGTCCTTTAGAGGATCGGGCATCTTTGCGCAGAAAAAAACTCCGGCACATAAGCCGGAGTTTTTAATTCCTTTTCACCAGCCGTTTATAAAATTTCGTAAACGGCTTGAATTTTTCATTCACGAGTCCTGTCACTTCTGCTATGATTTGCATAAAAATGATTAAAATGAAGATAATAAACAAAGAGAGCCAAATTGTGGCACTTTTAAGCACAATCGCACTGATACTGAAAATAAATCCAATCAGATAAATAACTAAGACCGACATCCGATGTGAAAGGCCAAAGGCCATCAGTCTATGGTGGATATGTGACTTATCAGGCGCTGAAATCGGCTGTTTGTTTAAGATTCTCCTGATGATAGCAAATGTTGTATCAAAAATCGGTACGCCTAATATAATAATCGGGATAACGATACTGAACAATGTGACACTTTTATACAAGCCTAATAATGAAAGAATCGAAATACTATACCCTAAAAAAAGTGAGCCCGTATCTCCCATAAAGATTTTTGCCGGATGGAAATTGTAAAACAAAAACCCAAGCGTGCTGGCAATAACGACTAATGAGAGTGACAGAATGAGCACTTTTCCGCCGGATAGGGCCATGACAGCGATCGTTGACAGACCGATAACAGAAAGACCGGCAGCAAGGCCATCCAATCCGTCAATCAGGTTAATTGCGTTCGTGATGCCGACAATCCATAATACTGTCAGCGGATAAGCCAGCCATCCTAATTCAAATCGTTCTGTTAAAAAAGGTACTGAGAAAAAGTCCATTTTTAAGCCAGTGCTTACAATCATAATGGCTACACCTAATTGAATCAAAAACTTAACTTTTGCACTTAATTGATATTTATCGTCAAGAATACCTAACACAATAATGATGAATGCTCCGACTGTAATAGCCGTCATCCTTGTTTCAGTGTATATACCGGATGCAAGCACGCCTGCAACCACCCCGATAAATATGGCCAGCCCGCCCATCCGGGGCATGATTTTGTCATGTACTTTTCGATTGCTGGGCTGGTCAACTGCACCTATTTTAATCGCAATCCTTTTTACGATTGGGGTTATGATTAAAACTGTCAGCAGCGAGACAATAAACGCAACAACAATGCGAATCATGCGTTCGTCAAGCATAAAGAAGTCTCCTTTGGAATTAAATGAAGTCTTTATTTATATAGAGAACCGTTCCTTCCATTATACCTTCTCCTTAGTTATTATAACAAGCTTCATCAAAAAGAAACATGTATAATCAAAAAACGCGCATCCCAATTTATAGGACTACGCATGTTTTTGAATCCCTGTATATTTCATAATTTGTCTAAATAAGCAATTCCAATCTTGTGTCCGGGCGATGTTTCGGCGCATTTCTTTATAGGTCTCGTCTTCGTTTTGTCCGAGAACTTTTTCACAAGCGGCTATAAAATCAATCGGATGATCGCCCTCTACATATTCGTATACATACGGCTTTTGCATTTTTGAGGTTGACGGAAGATTAGTGCCTACAACAGGTTTTCCTGCCGCTAAAAATTCAAATAGTTTCAGCGGAAACACAGCTTGATTATACGGTGATTGTTTATATGGCATGATGCCAATGTCGATAAGCTCCATAAAATAAGGCACTTCTTTTGGATCTGCCGGACCGGTCCATATAACATTGGGAAGTCTCAGCAGCTCTTGAAAAGAAACGTCACCATTGGTGGCATCCGGGCCAACCCATAAAAATGTCCAATCTGGCTTTTGCAGGGCGGCTTCTTCAATCATTTTAAAATCGAGCTTCGGTTTAATTCCACCGATAAAACCTAACACCGTTCCTTCTCTCCCCTGCAGTATACTTCGATCGGGAGCTTGTTTATTTGCAGAAAACAGTTCAAACTCCACACCGTTTTCCACAGTATGAACCTTTTCTCGTCCCGCAGTCAGTTTTTTGCCTACTTCCTTATGAAGATAATCCGATGAACAGGTAATTGAATCTGCTCGTTGTATAATTCTCAGCTCTGCCGATTTAATGACTTTTCGCCGGAATTCAGACAGCAGATTTGAACGCCCGCTGATCGGCGCAGCCCATAGGTCACTGCAGTCATAAATGACCTGATCCCAAGAATACAGCGAAGACAGCAGCGGGAATCCGGGAAACGTGTACCATAAACAGCAGTGTTCACCGTTTGAAGAAACAGATGCAAGCTCATCGAGTAAAGGGGAGAGCTTATGTCTGTAAAAAACATCTGTATATCGTCCGAAACGAAACATTTTTTTCTCCAGAAGGTCTTTGACAGCGAATTGCCTGATGCCAGAATGGACTTCCTGAAATTCTTTCCCCTGGGCACGCGGAGCCGGACATACCCAAATGACTTCCTTCGTTTCCTCCTGAGCAGCTAAAAATTCTGCCAGCCGGTGCCTTCTGTATCTCAATTGGTCTTTTCCCCATTCAGCAGTGGCAACGATGACATGAATGATTGCTTCTTTTGTTTCCACCTTCATCACCTTTTCTCTCTGTTTGCGGCTATAATCTTTTTTTCACCGCGTTTTTTGCATATTGAACAAAACACCATGTTGCTTTCATAAAATGAAGCCGTTCGATCTCCCGATAGACAAACCACGTTTTTTTTGCAGCCTTCCATTTGTTGCTGGATATTGAGTTGTTGACAAGCCGATATTCAGCCAGGCATTCATTCATTCCATAGGCAGTAAATCCTTTTTTTAAAAGAGACAGCCAAGTGGCTAAGTCCTGTCTCGTTCTGATATTCGGCATTTGGATCTGTCCCGTTTGCTCCCTGTCAATCATCACCGTCAAGCAGCCGATAATTGTATTTTTCAGAGCGTCATCGTACGTCAGGCTTTCAGGCGCATGAATGAATTTATTGAGCGGGGACCCGTCCTGCGCCATTAAGCTGTAGCCCGTGAAAGAAAACGCACAGGAGCGCTCCATCATAAACGCAAGCTGCTTTTCCAGTTTGTCTTTTTTCCATTTGTCATCACTGTCCAAAAATGCTACGTAGCGCCCTTGAGCGCGTTCCAATGCTTTGTTGCGAGCAACCGCAGCTCCGCTGTTTTCCTCCAGACAAATCACATGAATTCTTTCATCTATCTTTTCATACTGCTGTAAAATGTCGCGGGTCCCATCCGTTGAGCAATCATCCACGATAATCATTTCCCAATGAGGGTGGCTCTGATCTAAAACCGAATGAACCGTGTCTTCAATATAGTCACGCGCATTATAGGAAGGTGTAATGACAGATACGAGAGGTTTCCAATTGGTCATGATCACATCTCCATCGTATGATTTTAAAAGGATTCTCTGAAAAATTCAGGAATGACAACGAACATAAAGGCAATCGTAAGGCCAATCATAACGCCGAGAACTGCTTTCTTTTTCGGAGACATTCCGCCGCCTGCTGTCTCACTTACGGTTTCGGAATCAGTAACACTTGCCGCTTTCAGGTTAAGCTGTGTGTTTTTGAGCTCATATAAAAATCTCTCTTTATCCACTTTGGAATCCTCGCTCACCGACTCGCCTTCAAGCGCGTCTATGCTGCTGCGGATGACGGCTTCTCTTTCTGCATACAGCTTTTGATCGTTTTTGAGGAAGGTGGAGGATATGGCGTTTAAGACAGATTCCGTTCTATCCTTATCCTCGTCGCTATAGCTTAAAGTCAGTAACGATTTGGATTCCGTTTTGATGGTAAGCTTCTCTTTGATTTCTGCTAAATCTTCGTCCTTTTCATCAGGAAGCGCCTCCTTCAAAAAAGAGTCGCTCTTTAGCAGAAGCGGAATCTCTTCTGTGCTGTTATAAACCGGATGATCATAGCTCCCCACAGCCAAAGTATCTTCAGCTGTATAGCTCTTTTGATCAGCGATCTGTGACGGCAGGATATACCCAGCCGCACCTAATATAATTGGCACCGCTATGATCCAAATGATATTTTTTTTCATGCGACGGGCTATTCTTATCAATATATCGTTCATATAAGTCTCCCTGCTTTTTGTAGTCTGTTTATCTGTACATCGGCTCAGGCATTTGTCTGGACCGCCTTAACACATTCACGGCGGCGATGACGAGCGCCATAAACACCCAATGGAAAAATAAATTTGAAACAGAGCTTGGGCTGATACTTGATACCAGGAAACTGACCATAGCGGTAATAAGCCCTTCTGTGATCAGTTTTGACTGATTTACTAATTTTCTTTCATAAAACTTGTAAAGCACCCATATGAGGTAGGCATAAACGGCCAGATATCCCAGCATGATGAACAAGCCAAAATTAGCAAGGATTTCAACGAGCCAGTTATGCACCTCTGCCACATTGTCAGTATCATATAAAGCATAATGCTCAAGATAATAGGATACATTTCCTGCCCCGACTCCGAACCCGTATGAATCCAGGAAGAAATGCCAAGCGTTTTTCAGCAGATTGGCCCGGGCCACATTTGATGGAAGCCTGTCATGAAATGAATGCAGCGTCTGCGGGGCCAGAAACAGCTCCCAAAACTTTGAATACATTTTGCTGGCGAAAAGAACTCCGAAAAGAGCAATTCCCGCCGCCGACAGCCAGATGGCCATTTTCTTTAAAATAGGCGGCAAAACAATGAAAATGTAAACTGCAACACCTGCAAAAATCCCCAGAAGGCTGGCTCTTGAACCAGTAGCAAAAATTAAATACAACGCACAGAGCGAGAGCACAAGGCCAATCGCCTTGATGTATCCATTCTTACTGTTTTTCATCATCGTGATGTAAAAAAAGAAGCTGATCGATAAAAAGGTTGCAAAGTCATTTTGATTAAAAAAGACTGATGTCGGATAATGCTGCTTGTACTCCGGTCCGCTGTACAATGTGGAACTCGCAAGATGATGGTGGGTGATATGATTGTAAAAACCAATAATCATCAGAAATACTGTCATCACCAGCCAAATGGCATAAACAATCATCAGCCGCTCGATTTTTTGCACGTACATGACAATGAGATAAATGAAGAAAATTCCCATTGCCAATAAGGCCAAATATTTGAGGCCGGCTGTTACCGACTTGGCCCACAGCAGAGAAACAAGGCCGTATATAAACCAAAAGGCGAAAAAGAGCAATATCCCTTTCACTTGCAGCCCATTCCATCTTTCGATATGGGTACGATTCCGAACCATGCCAATAATGTGAAGGCACCCGGCGGCAATAAGCAGAAGCCTGTAAAGGAACAAACTGAAAAATCCAAGATGAATGGCGAAAAATGCATTATTTAAAAAAGTGCAGGCGATCAAAATATAGATTACAGCCATAAAGAGCCGTTCTTTTGTTGTAAATGCGGTTGCAAGCGTCAGCGCAAACAGACCAATTGCCAACACCGCAAGCACAGCGGCCATCTGCATGAAACCTACATCTTTATGGATGGCTCCCACTAATAGAACGACTCCTAATATAGCAGCGGCCAGTAACGCTAGCGTATGGACCGCTGATCGTTTGATACTCACATGTTTAACCCCTTTCCTGATGTTTCAGGAGCCGGCGGCCGAGCCTAGCAGCCGGCAGCTTCAACCAAGTAACACTTTTTCTTTTTATAAATTGACGCTTCCCAAGTCTTTAGCCAATTCTTCAAGCGGCAAGCCCGGAAAATACTTGTCAGAGGGTTCTGTTCCCCGAACAGCGGGACGGCCGATAGAGTGATAAATGTATCCGGCTGCCTGCATCTCTTCAAGCGAAAATAAATTTCTGCCGTCGATGATGATAGGCTGTTTTAATAGGGTTTTCACTTTCACAAGCTCCATTTCTTTCACTTCCGGCCAATCCGTTAAAATCAGGCATGCATCAGTGTCCTCAATCGCAGCATACACATCTGTGTAATACTCGACCTGTTCGCCAAGGATCGCTGAAGCTTCAGGAATAGCAATCGGATCGTATGCTTTTACATGGGCGCCCAGCTGCTGCAGCATTGGGATAATATCAAGCGCTGGAGCAGATCTCACATCGTTCGTATTCGGTTTGAAGGCCAATCCAAGGACTGAAATGGTTCTTCCCTTGATGCTTCCCATAACAGTCAAAAGTTTATCTACAATATGAACACGCTGCTTTTCGTTTGTTTCAATGACAGCTTCAATGAGCTTGAATGGATAGCCGGCCGATTTTGCGATTTGCAGCAGTGCTGTTGTATCCTTAGGGAAACATGAACCGCCAAACCCAATACCAGCTTTAAGGAACTTTCTGCCGATCCGGCTGTCAAGCCCAACGCCATCAGCAACTTTTGAAACGTCTGCGCCGACTCGCTCACAGATGTTTGCAATATCGTTGATAAAGGAAATCTTTGTTGCCAGAAACGCATTCGCAGCATATTTAATCATTTCTGCACTTTCTAAGTTTGTTTTAATGACAGGAGCATGGAATGGCTGATGCAGATCCTCAATGATGGCAGCGGCTTTATGACTTGTTGAACCAATCACGGCACGCTCCATATTCATCGTGTCATGAATTGCTGAGCCCTCCCGAAGAAATTCAGGGTTAGATACAACATCAAAAGAGTATCTTCCCTTTGAGGCTTTTTGAACGATAGATTGCACCAGTTTCCCTGTTCCGACCGGGACTGTGCTTTTATTTACAATCACTTTGTAGCCGTTAAGATGCTCACCAATTGTTTTCGCCGCCGCTTTGACGTACGTTAAATCAGCTTCACCTGTTTTGGACATAGGCGTTCCGACTGCAATATAAATAATATCTGAGGCCCGAATGGCGGACGGGATATCGTTCGTAAAGGACAGGCGCTGATCCAGCACATTTTTTTCAACTAAGTCTGCAAGCCCTGGTTCATAGATTGGGATTACTCCATTTTTCAGACTTCTGATTTTTGATTCGTCGATATCACAGCAAACAACTTTATTGCCGATTTCCGCAAAGCAAGTGCCTGACACAAGTCCTACATAACCTGTTCCAATGACAGCTATTTTTTTCACAGCGCTCATCCCTCTCCTGTAAAATTCATCTTCCTGTTTATATTGGTCGCAGTTTATAACGATTAAACGGACGTTTTCATGACCGTCTGATACTGATGATGCAAGGCCTTGGCATTTTTTCCTGCGTCAAATTGAGCCTGCACAGTTTCATACAAATCATTTGCCACTTCCGGCTTCCATATTTGCTCATGTTCGTACCGAGTGATCGCTTCCGCTAAGGCTTGAGCGGATTTTGGCTTAATCAGCAGATGCTGATGCTTTCCGAATAAAGATGCCACTCCGCCAACATCTGTACAGATGACAGGAATCCTTAGCGCCAGCGCCTCAATTACAACAGTCGGCATTCCCTCACTGTAAGAAGGAAGCACGAATAGGTCTGCCGCAAGCAAATAGTCTCTTACCTGATGATTTGGAACTTGGCCTGTGACGATATGCCCCTTCTGCGTCAGCATCGATTTTGCGGGACCATCCCCAACAAAGACTGCCTGAGGAGGGTCCTGCAGGGATTCGATGGCTTCGGACAGTTCAAAAATGCCTTTCTCCCTGACCAGCCGGCCGACATAGACAGCCAGACGCTGATCGAGTGGCAGCCCGAGTTTTTTTCTGAGTTCTTCTTTAGTCTGCTCATTCTCTTGAAAGCGGCTGAGCTGTATGCCGATCGGCAAAACCGAGCTGTCAAAGCCCGAAAGCTTTTTGGCTTCTTCCTGAAGCTTGTGGCTGACTGCTAAAACAACTGACGCTGAACCTACGGCACGCTTGAAGGCTTTAAACGCTCCTTTGCTGTAATGCGGATAGACATTCACATCACTGCCATGCAAGGTCAGGACATAAGGAATTTGCGCTGACTCTGACACGACTGCCGCAGCCCCGCCCGATGGCATGGCAAAATGCGCATGGATCAGATCCGGATATAAGTCGCGCTGTTTCATGGTTTTTAAAATGGCTGATGCGATTCTCCGGTGAGGCTGCGCCCACTTCAGCTGGCCGGGAACTGCCCGATAGAAAGGCCGGTAAATCGGTATCCCCTTCCTAATCTCATACTCCGGTCTGGCATCCTTTTTTCGATATGTCTTTTTCAGCATACGGACAGGTGCTGAATGAAAAGGCCTTGGGCATATCACAGTGATATCAAGCCCGAGTTTCTGCAGCTCTTGCACCTGTGTCTCATGAAACACGCCTTCACCAGGTTTCAGACTGCTCGGATATACGCTTGTGATCCACAGAATCTTCATGACAAACGTCCTTTTCTTAGTAGTTTGCTTTTCGCTTGAGGGTACGCTTTTACCAAAAGAAAGAGATAGCACAGCACCCCGGCCGCAACTGAAATGGCCAGCCGCATTTCTGCCTGCATACTGAAGTGTTCCGTACTCAGGCTTACACCAAACGCGATGACGCCCATCGCCGCAGTAATCAGAAACGGCTTTATAATCGACTGGAAATAAGCTGAAAGGTTAAGCTTGATAACATATGCCAGGAGCCAGCGCCCAATCAGGAAATTGACAACGCTGATAGTGGCATACACCCATGCGACTGTCAGCAGGCTTCCCGTCTGTACAGCTGCAAACAGTGATAATCCATACAGCAGCAGCACGCCGGAATCCCAATAAAACGCTAAGTCAGCTCTTCCTTTAGCAAGCAGCACGGATCCATTTGGATTCATGAGCACTCTTAGTATCCCAACAATGGCCAGAACATTTAGGATCGGAACAGCAGCAAGCCACTTTTCTCCGAAAACCGCTGTGATAAAGGCATCTGACACAGACACGAGCCCGATTAGCAGCGGAAACGAAACAAGCGCCAGCATTTTTGTCATATTCAGAAAGCCTTCTCTGATCACGCTGTTTTCATATTTGTTTTTTGCGAAAACAGGGAATGCCACCCGTGTGACAATCGGATTGATCTTCAAAACCGGAATGGTGACAATCTGATAAGCGAGGTTATAAATCCCCAATGCTTCTGCACCAATAAACCGGCCGATCAAAATCATATCGATATTTGCTCCCAGCCTGTTCACAAGACGAGAAGAAAGCTGAAAGGCTCCAAAAGAAAAGAACTCCTTCATGCCTCTCAAATCAAAAACAAAAGCAGGATGCCACTTTTTCCGGTATACGGCCCAATATAAAATCCCTTTACTGGACTGGAGCAGGACCTGAGAAATCACGTACGCCAAAATCGCATCCATCATAAAAACCGCTATCGCTAAATATCCGAATGACAATACATTTGAAAAAATCTCTATTTTGCTTAACGTATTAAAATGCAGCTGCTTTTGCAGCATATACTGGTACTGCTGTCCAATCGGCGCGATCAAAAACATAATCGCCAGAATCCGAACCAGAAACACCAGCTCTTCTCTTTGATAAAATCCCGCAATGACAGGACTGCTCACATATAAAAGAACAAACAGCAAAACGCCCGTCATAATGTTAAGCCAATACAATGTGGACAGCTGACGCTCCGTCGCGTCGTCTCTCTGAATTAACGCTGCGCCAAAACCCATATCAAGCACAATCTGGGCGAAAACTGTAACCGTTGTGATCATGCCGACGAGCCCGAATTCTGTTAAGGTCATCATATTTCCAAGCAGGGCAAACTGAACAATTTGTATGATTGTAATACACATAGTTGAAATACTTGTCCACTTTGCGCCGCTCATAATTTGTTTTGTAATACTTGGCATCATATTCCCTACTTCTTTTTAAGCTCAGATTGATGGTGAATACCGGCATTCCATTTTATCTTGCACCATCACCTGTCCAGACTACTTTACAAGTTTTTAACATAATTTTTAATTCTAAAGTGAAAGTCAGGTTGCGAATGTAATATAAATCAAATATCAGCTTTTCCTTCGGCGTCATATCGTAACCGCCGTTCACCTGAGCCCAGCCGCTCAATCCCGGTTTAACAGCCAGACGCTGCGTAAAGCCCGGAATCTCATTCTGGAATTTTTCCGTAAAAACGGGACGTTCCGGACGAGGGCCAATCATACTCATATCGCCTTTCAGCACATTAAACAGCTGAGGAAGCTCGTCAATTCTCGTTCTTCTGATAAAAGCACCGATCCTTGTCACCCGCGGATCTTGCTTCTGTGCCCAAACCGCACCAGACTTCTCGGCATCTATTTTCATGGAACGAAGCTTATAAAGCTTAAATGGTTTCCCGCCTTTCCCTACGCGTTCCTGCGTATAAATGGCAGGCCCCGGCGTCTCCAAACAAATCAATATTGAAAATACCGCAATCATTGGCAGCGCAATCGCCAACCCAATGAGCGCAAACCAAATATCCATTACGCGCTTTATTGCCAAATAACGAGCCGTCTTTTCAGATAATGTAAAAGAATGTATTTGCTGAACTGAGAATTCACGACTCACATTCATGCTTTTCTCTGCACTCACTGACACACACCTCACGATTTGTTTGGGATGTTATGATGACCTATGCCAGTCAGTTTAGCAGACGGATGTTAATTGGATGTAAATGGTATGTTAAGAAGTGTGAATTTGTTATTTTTTCTGACATTTATCCGTAAACTTTTTATTGTTTTAGACACTTTTTTTAAAAATTAAGCATATTGTATAAAAAAAGAGACAAATCATTTTACTGATTTGTCTCTCTTTTCGTTGTGAAGCATTTAATATTGAAAATAAAATTTTGATTTAGAGGTTAACAGCTTGTACTGAACTTCAACCATTTTATTGAAGAATAACATGGATTTTCGTTCCACACTTTTTGTGTCTAGGATAATTGCTTGGTTATCCACTTTTGCACTGATTTTATTTTGAGAAGTGTTTATCGCAAATTCAATTAAACGCTCTTTCTTTACATGAGCTAGCTGTTCAAGCAAACTCTGCACGTTTACCGTCAATTTTGTGCAATTAGGCTCTAAATCAATACGCTTTACTGGTAATGATATTTCAGACTGTCCGGTATTCACAATGATTTTCGAATGATATGGCAAACAAATTTGCTTATCTTTAAAAATAAATGATAAGTCTTTTGATTCTGTTTCATATGAAAGTTCTGCTTCTGTATAGGCATGTTTCTTTATATCAATCGAAAGATTATCGTAGTTCATTGTGAAATATGGTCTTGCACTGAAGACAAACAACGCATTATGCCCTAAATACATCGTTTTGGTTGAATACTTGTACGCAGCACGCTTGTTTCCGATTCTCGCCCTTAATTTGTAGCCGTCTATCGACGATTCAATAAAGAAATCCCAAACGCCTAAATCTTCTTCTGCAGATGCCAGTTCATCAAACTTGCACTCAAATGTAAATGTTGAATTTTCATACTTAGCCGGCGCAATGTATTTTTCCGCCTTTGTATCGCGATGAACAAATACTCCTGTCAGAGATTGATTTTGATTCGTTTCATCATCCAACAATTTGTGTTTAATAGTTCCCTCTATGCTGAGGCTGTAATCTTTGAATTCAATATTCTGCAGGTGATGTTCAAGCTTATTTTTATAATTTACTTTTAATAACTCTTCAGAAATTGGATAGCGTTCTAAGCTCGGATAACGTGCAATTAAATCCCCGTTATTTACAACACAGAACTTTTTAATGTCTTGTTCTTCACGCTCATACTGGGTTAATCCCTGCAAATCATTATTCCGAATAAATAGCAGCCGCAACTTGATATGCGGAAGCACAAATTGGTCAGCCTCTTCAGGTACTGTATGAATAAATGAGGACAAATATTTAAACCATTCAGCTCTTTCTTCATCGGTCTTCATTTTTATTGTGACATTTTTTGTCCGTGAAAAATCGAAATGCCTGTTTAAAAATACTGCCATCAGTTTAATTTTTCTTGCTTCTTCCAGATCACTAGCCTTGATAGCAGAGATAATATCTTCCATTGCTCCATAAAAGTTCTCTGGGGGAACATAAGCAACACTCATATGTTCACCGTCTCTTTTGACCAGATAGTAATAATCATAGTCAGCTGAAACAGAAATCTTCTTTGCTTTTAAATAAGCGTTCATTGTGAAGACTTGATCTTCCGCTGCTTTTATGTGAGTAGGGAAGGTAATTTTATTTTCTTTTAAAAGTGATGCTTTAAACAGTTTTTGGGGTCCCAATGTAAAAACAATTTTGGAATCAACCAAATCAACATCCGGGTTCGTTTCCTTAAACATTGATTTGGGAACACCTCGGCCGTTTATCCCTTTTAACTTTCCTAATGTAATATCTGATTGATTCTCTTTTGAGAAATTGTACCATCTTAACAATGCTTCATTGCCTAGATAGTCATCAGAATCCACAAATAGAATGTATTCACCCTTGGCAATTTTTATTGCATCATTCCGGGGGGCACCTGGACCGCCTGAATTTACCGTTCTTTCAATAACAACTATATTTTCATATTTCTTTTTATATTGATTCAAAATGTCTAAAGATGAATCCGTAGATTTATCATCAACACATATAATCTCATAATCCTCTTTTGGCATCGTTTGATTAACTAAGCTGTCAAGACATTCGGAAATAAGATCTTCTGAATTATATACAGGGATAACAATGCTTATTTTCATCGATTACCTCACTACCCTAATGGTTCGGTTATATTTTTGCCCAGATAATTATATCAAAAACATCTGTCAATAAGAATAGGCCGAACCTTAAATTTTGTTAAACTTTTACATAGCATGTATACTTTAAAATTTTTCTCATTTTATCGTATAAAAAAGCTTGCCGGCAATTCCTGATAGGTTCTGCCGGCAAGCCGCCTTATTTCTTATTAATAATAGCCAATAATTCCTTCATATATTGCTTGAGCTGCTTTTTCTTGGTACAAAGCGCTCTTTAACTTACTTGCGTCGTTTACATTTGATATGAATGCCAGCTCGGCTAAACTGCTTGGCATCGTTGATTCTCTGATGACATGGAAATTCCCGATTTTCACACCGCGGTTTTGCGTATTGAGCGCTTTATAAAGTCTGCTTTGTATTTCTGTTGCAAGCCGTTTGCTGTTTTCTGACTCATACTTTGTATAATAGTAGGTTTCAGTACCTGTTGCTGCCGGGCTCGCTGAATTGGCGTGAATGCTCACAAACAGGTTTGCATTATTGCTTTTTGCTTTTGCAACCCGCTCAGAAAGCTCTAAGAAAACATCTGTAGATCTGGCCATAATCGGAATTGCTCCGCCATTGGAAAGTTTGCTGTTTACAAGCTTAGCAACGGCAAGGTTAACATCTTTCTCCTTTAAACCATTACCGATCGCTCCGCTGTCATAACCACCATGTCCTGCATCCACAAATACCTTTTTGCCAACAATCACATTTTTCAGCTGGTTCACAACATTTGTGGTAACTGAAATGGTTCCCCCAAGAACTGTGAAAGTATTCTTGCTGTTTGATCCGATGACTGTTCTAGTCGCAGTCGGCAGTGAACCGGCGTCAGTAAATAGCATTGGGCGATTTTGCTTCGCCGCCAGAACAGAACCGGCTAAAGCATCGGCATATTGATAGCCGTTACTGACAAATGCTGCTTTTGATGAAGAATAATACTTTTTCGCTATGTTGGCTGCCACTTCAAAACGGCTGTTCCCGCCGATTCTTGTTGGTGATGGCAGCTGGCTGTAAACGCTTTTTGAGACACTGATTTCTCCCCCGACCACAATAGTCGATGTTGTTCCTTTGCTGTTCATCGCATTTTTCGTTGGTTCGGGAATAGAGCTTGCAGTCGTCAGAAGTATTGGAATACCATTACGGGCAGCATACGAACCGATTGCCAGACTGTCAGCATATGCCGTTCCATTTGCGATTACTGCTTTTGAATTTGAAGACAATTTTTTAGAAATATTTTGGGCAACTTCATAGCGGCTTCTTCCGCCGATCCGTTCCACATTGGAAATACCCAATTTTTTAATGTCACTTACAACGTTGTTAGAAACACTGATCGTTCCGCCGATGACGATGACCTTGCTCGGTTTAAGCTGGCTGATTCTGTCTCTCGTCGGCACAGTCAGTTTAGATGATTCTGTCAATAGAATCGGGGCATTGTATTTATAAGCTAAAGGAGCAGCAGTTAATACATCGGCATATGCTGTTCCGTTTGCTACAACAACCGTGTCCGCACTGCTCCAGCCTTGTTTTGATACATTTACTGCAACCTCATATCTGCTTGCTCCATCCAGCCTTGTAACAGAGTTGGCCGCAAACGCATTTGGTACAAATAACACGACTCCTAGTATCAGCATGGGTATGCTTTTAAGAAAGATCCGCAAAGATAGTCCCTCCAAAGATTGATAATGATTCATAAATCAAATAACGAACGAAGGAGGCATCTCGCCTCCTTGGACTTCTATCAATCTTTTAATAGCTTGATAGAGTTGTTCCCGGATAGTAAAAACTTAAAATCGCTGTAAAAGATTGTCCGGCCGCTGCTCTGGCATTGGCTCCGTACTGACTCATGCCTATGCCGTGTCCGTATCCTTTACCGCTAATGAGAAAGGCGTTTGTATTGCTTGAGACAGAAGCGTATGTACTCTTCATATTTGAAGCGCCAAGCATCGTTCTCAGCTCCGTTGCAGGTACAGTAATTGTTGCAGTTTTTTCACTGAGGCTTCCATTTGACAGGATATAGCCATTTGATTTTTCTTTCACGAAATATGAGAATGTGACGCTCGCTGTTTCCGGCCGCTGACCGGCAGTTTTCTCCGTGCTGAATTTCACACTGGATATTTTCGTGATTTTGATAGACTCGGCATTGCTGTATTTATTTTTAATAAACCAGCTTTTCAAACCGCTCAAATATGCTGAGTTTGTTTCATTTTTAGAGCTCCACCAAGATCCAGGGCTTTTCAGATTCAGAGCACTTTTATCAATCTGGGTTTTATTTAAAGACAGAGACCAGCTGATTTGCGGGTCGTATGTATCTTTTTTAGCGATTAAATAAGGAAGCTGGCTGCTCCACACCTCGCCGCTCGCTTCTGTATAGCCGCCGTTGCTTGAAGAATACGTAGCTGAAATCAAATTCCCATTGTATTTCAAAACTTTTCCTTTTGTAGCTTCAACGACTTCTGAAGTTTTCGAATTCCAGTCATATCCTCCATATACCTGAAAAGCAGTGGTGTCTTGTACTTCTTTTCCAGCCGAACTAATGGAATAAGTTCTCGCTGCGACAGCTTGGGCTTTAAGCGCTTCTTTCTGCCAGCTGGCCGGCATTTCATGAGGAACAACACCCTTTAAATAATCTTCAAAGGGGATATTCACATTGATCGGACGAATATATTTGCCTGACTCTATTGTAAATTTCATGTTTCCGAGATATGGCGTTCCATTCAGACTGATAGAATTTGTAGTTGCATATTTTTTAGGCTGAGCTGTGAAAGAAGTTCCAAGCGTCTTGATTGCAGTACTGTTTTTATAAAGCACCAGATTTCCGCCGGTTAACTTGACTGTATACCCAGTTCCTGCAAAAGTATCTGCCAGTTTGTTCTTTAGCGCATCACTGACAGAGATGCTTCCTCCAAGCAGAGCAAATGACTGAGTTCCTTTTGACGCCACTACATCAGCGACTGGCGACGGCAGGCTGTCTGATTCAACCAGCAGTAAAGGGCTTCCCTGCTTTGCTGCAAGCACAGACCCCGTCAATGCATCCGCAAATGTTTGACCATTTGACATAAATACCTTTGTTGCTTTCATATTTAATTCTTTTACGATATTGGCAGATACCTCATATCGGGACACCCCGCCAATCCGTTTCACAGTTGCCTGCTTTTTTAATGTAGCTTCCACGACAGTGCTGACACTCAACGGACCGCCGACAATCGTAACCTTGCTTGGAATTTTGTAATCACTGCGGATGTTATTGTCTCCCGCAAGTAAAATCGGATAACCGTTCATTGCAGCATATGGCGCGATGGACAAGGCATCCGTAAAGACCATGCCTGTGGCCACTACTGCCTGGCTGTAATTCCCCATCCGATCGGCTATGTTTTTAGAAACCTCGTAACGGGTTGCTCCGCCAATTCGATCGATAGAACCATATTTTTTTAATGTGTTTTCTACATTTTTAGAAACACTGATTGTCCCACCAATGATGAGAATATTGTCAGGATTTAATTTTGCAATTTCGCTTTCTGTTTTTGGTGTTAGCGAATCTGCGTCTGTTAATAAAATCGGTGCATCGTACTTTTTAGCAAGCGGTGTTGCTGAGAGCGCATCTGCAAAAGCGTCCCGATTCACAATGACCACAGTCGTTGGGTTTGTCCACCCGGCAGAAGCTACATTATTGGCAACATCGAAACGGGTGGCTCCTCCATATCGCTCCGTATCCGCTATTCGTGAGCCGGGAATTTCATAGCCGCCTGTGATATCGACATCCAAACTTGATTTGCTGCCTACATAATTACTCAGCTTAACCGAAATGGTTTTATCAGCGGCTTTCGCAGACTGCATAAACGCCGGACATGCTATAACCGCCGCAGTGACTGATGATAGAAGCAAGAGCTTCATTTTTTTCAAAACATGGAACCCCCTAAGAGTTTTTTATTACTTTGTCTCAAGATCCTTAAGCATTAAGGCGCCATTTGAATCTTTTGTATATTTGACAACAACTTTTTGCCCTTCCGAAATGCTGTTCATTTTGTCCTGAAGGTCTGAACCAACCTGAATCGAAGTCTCTTTATCATCAATAGTAACTGCAATCGTATGGCTGTCCGCCAAACCGGCAAAAGTGCCTTCCTTCGTTACAGTCTCTTCTGCAGACGTATCCTGGCTGTCTGAATTTGTTTCTGCTCCTGATGAGTTCTGAGCTGTGCCGCACGCAGACAAAAGAAGCAGCATTGAGAACATTAAAATAGCAATTTTTTTCATTCCTATATCACCTCTCCACTTTTTATCGACAATTTTAAGCTTATTTTAAGATTTCTTTCAAAACAACGAAAAGTTTTTGCGGATTTTCTTAAAATACCGAAACATTTGTTACAAGCAGCCGTCTATTGTAAAGAATCAGACAAATTTTAGTTGTTTTCAAATATTAAGAAACTTATAATCGTACTAGATTACAAAAAAGTGAGGACTTTATAATGAGAGCTGAAAAAAGAAAGAAAAAAAGAAAGGCATTACTTGTCATTTTAGCCATTGTGGCCGTATTTGTACTCGGAACTGGCGGCTATGCATACTACTTATGGCATAAAGCAGCATCAACCGTGGCAAGTATTCATGAAAGCATTGATAAATCGAAAAAGAGGGATAAAGAGGTCAGTATCAATAAAAAGGATCCTTTTTCCGTCTTAATCATGGGTGTGGATGAACGCGACGGCGATAAAGGCCGTGCCGATACGCTCATTTATATGACCGTTAACCCAAAAACGAATACAACCGACATGGTCAGCATTCCGCGTGACACGTATACAAAAATTATCGGAAAAGGCACAATGGATAAAATCAACCATTCATACGCTTTCGGCGGCACGCAGATGACGGTTGACACGGTTGAGAACTTCCTTGATGTTCCAGTTGATTATTTTGTAAAAGTGAACATGGAAAGCTTTAGAGACGTTGTTGATACACTTGGCGGCATTACCGTTAACAGCACATTCGCCTTCAGCTATGACGGTTATTCGTTCGGCAAAGGAGAAATCACGCTGAACGGAAAAGAAGCGCTCGCTTATACCCGGATGAGAAAAGAGGATCCGAGAGGCGACTTCGGACGCCAGGACCGCCAGCGCCAAGTCATCCAAGGCATTATTAATAAAGGCGCTAATATCTCTTCCATCACGAAATTCGGGGATATGTTTAAAGTTGTTGAGAATAATGTGAAAACGAATTTGACCTTCGATAACATGTGGGATATCCAGTCTGACTACAAAGGTGCGCGCAAACATATTAAACAGCACGAACTAAAAGGTACAGGCACGAAAATCAATGGGATTTACTATTACCAAGCTGATGAAAGCGCACTTTCAGATATCACAAAAGAGCTGAAGGAAAGCCTCGAAAAGTAATACAAAAAAGAAGCTTCGCACAATGTGCAAAGCTTCTTTTTTATTTGCCTATAAATGAATCCGGATGTTCTTTCCGATACCCGTAATAAAACAGCAATTCTTCCACAATTCGGCGGGAAGCCTCTCCATCTCCATACGGATTAGAAGCCTGGGACATTTTCTTGTACTCATCATGATCAGTTAACAGCTGTTTCGCCAGCTGATAAATGTTTTCCTCATCCGTCCCCGCAAGTTTCAACGTTCCCGCTTCCACTCCTTCAGGCCGTTCCGTCGTATCACGCAGAACAAGCACCGGTTTCCCGAGAGATGGAGCTTCCTCCTGCACACCGCCCGAATCCGTCAGTATAAAATGCGATTTTGCCGCAAAGTTATGGAAATCAATCACCTCTAACGGTTCAATCAGATGCACTCTGTCAGAATCACCAAAATGCTTCTGCGCCGCTTCTCGAACAACAGGATTCAGGTGCACAGGGTAAACGACTTGTACATCATTAAACTCCTCAACAATTCTGCGAATGGCCTTGAACATGTTTTCCATTGGTTCACCCAAATTTTCCCGGCGGTGCGCGGTCAAGAGAATCATTTTATCCTTACCCACCTGGTCGAGTACAGGATGTGAATATCCGTCTCTAACCGTTGTGCGAAGTGCGTCAATCGCTGTATTTCCCGTTACAAAAATAGAGTCGGCCTTTTTATTTTCTTTTAATAAATTGTCTTTCGCCTGGCCTGTCGGGGCAAAATGCAAATCAGCAATCGCTCCTGTCATCTGGCGATTGAGCTCTTCCGGAAACGGGGAATACTTATTCCCTGTACGGAGCCCTGCCTCCACATGGCCAACAGCAATTTGATGATAAAAAGCGGCTAGGCTACCGGCAAACGTCGTCGTCGTATCACCATGGACAAGCACAATATCGGGTTTGATATCTTTAAACAGCTCATCCAATTTCACAAGTGCGTTAGACGTAATCTCTGCCAGTGTCTGCCGCTCCTTCATAATGTTCAAATCGAAGTCAGGCTTGATGTGAAACGCATCTAACACCTGATCGAGCATTTGTCTGTGCTGTGCAGTGACCGTTACGTAGGAATCTATTTCAGGATATTTTTTCAATTCAAGCACTAGAGGTGCCATCTTGATCGCTTCAGGCCTGGTCCCGAAAACGGTCATAACTTTTAGTTTTTTCATATTGTCACCTGGTTTCTTTGTTTAACGGGCTGTTAGATAGAATTTTGATTGATCCGATTGTATAAATAGGTCTACTTTCTTCTTTATTTTAAAGCACCATAGCTTTTTTTCAATATTTTTACTGCAAAAGTATACACTGACATCCTTTTTCGGAACCAATGTTGTTTTATATGAATTAATGGATAAAACAATATTGGTGTTTTGTAAATAAGCCGGGGCAAACTTTTGCTCAACGAGATTCCGATCAACCTGTATCACTGTCCCATCAGCTGAACTGATTTGATTTTTTATTGGTATTAAAAACTCTTGGTTATTACACTCAACCAATAATAAGGATTGCTTCGGAAAAAACAATTGGCTTCCAGGAAAGATGAACGTTAAATGCTGGTCCGAATCATTATTTCTGAATTCGACTTTCAGAACTTCCTGCTTTCGGATATCCACCGATAAATTATCATAGGTTTTAGTAAAGTACGGCCGTGCGCTGAAAGCATATTCCCCGTTATTCCCAATATATTTAGCATGCTTTGAATAGGGATATTTTTCTCTGCTGCTGCCAATTCGGGCGCGTTTTTTATAACCGTCAATCTCTGATTCAATAAAGAAGTCCCAAACTCCAATATCTTCTTCATTAACGGCCAAATCAGTAAACTTCGTGAGAAATTCAAATTCCCCGTCCTTGGCATACACCGGAGAAATAATTTTTTCAGTTTTTCTATCACGGTGCACCCAAATGCCGAATAAAGATTGCATTGCTTGTTGCTCTGGTTGTAAAGCCGTGTGGGTAACCGACCCTCTTAATGTGAAAGTGTTGTCCTTCATTTGAAATTCGCTCACGTAATGACTGATTTTGTTTCTGTCATCAATGATCCGTTCGTTCTCTGTTAAATGATACGGGATAAGGCTGGGGTAATTTGCTATGATATGACCATTTTTAACTAACGTATAGTGGATCATATTTTCTTTATCAGCTTCAAACTGTTTTAAGCCTTTTAGGTCATTATTGCGTACAAAGTATAATTTTAACCGCGTATGAGAATGAACAAGCTTATCAATTTCCCGTGGTATATTTTGTTCAACAAAATGATGAAGCTCTGTCATCCATGTTTGCTGCTCTTGTTCATCCTCAATTGTTACGGTAAAGTCCGTTGTTCTAGAAAAATCAAAATGACGATTTAAAAACTTCGCCAAAAACTTCATTTTGCGGTTATGAGAAAGACGGCTATTACGAATCATATCTATGATTACCTTCATTGCGCCATAGTAGCTTTGAGGCGCAACGTATGCAAACGTCATATGCTCACCGTCATGCTGTACAGCATAGTAATAATCATAATCGGCCAAGACAGAAATTTTGTCCGCTTCTAAATAGGCTTGCATGACAAATACCTGATCCTCCGTAGCCTGTATATTAGAGGGGAAATATATGTCATGCATTCTAAGCAGAGAGACTTTAAAAAGTTTTGTCGGTCCGATTGAGTAAACAAGCGGAGATTTTACAAGATCCGCCTCAGGTTTTGTTTCCTTAAAAATAGCTTGCGGGACCGATCTGCCGTTTACACCAACCATTTTTCCAAGCACAATATCTGAATCGTGCTGTTTTGCAAATTGATACATTCTCTCAAACGCTTCGATTCCTACATAATCATCGGAATCAATAAAAAAAATGTATTCACCGTTCGCGGCACGTATCGCTTGATTTCGCGGCTCTCCCGGCCCTCCCGAGTTTTTTTCTCGTTCTATAACCGTTATATTAGAATACTGTTCACTGTACTTTTTTAATATTGAAACCGTGCCATCCTGAGAACAATCATCTACACAAATAATTTCGTACTCATTATTCGGCATGGTTTGTTGTACCAGACTATCCAGGCAGCGGGAGATAAAATGTTCTGAGTTGTATGTGGGTACTGCTGCAGTAATTTTCACCATGACACCTCTATCCTTATCCGCTTCTATTTCATTCACAAAAGCTCATATAATGAACAAAAACAGTATAAAAAAGCACTATTTCGTCATTTCAAATACTTCTTCCCATCTTTCAAATAATCGGGCTTCACTATATTCAGTATCCATTAAGTTCTTTGCGTTTTTTCCATATTGAATGGCTTTCTCAGGGTTGTCGTACAAATAAATGATACTTTCAGCCAGCATTTCAATATCATCAGGTTCTACAAGCATTCCCGTTTCGTGTTCTTTTATGAGCTCTCTTGGGCTGTATTTCACATCAAAACTGATAACAGGGGTTGCGCACGAAAACGATTCACAAATGGCAAGACTAAACCCCTCAAATTTTGATGTTAATAATGTGGCAAGCGCCTGTTGATAAAATGGAGCTGGATTTGCGACATACCCTTTTAAATGTACATTATCTAACTTGAGATCATCGATCAATTGCTGGTATTCCTCGTGGCCGGGACCGCTGCCATATATATTAAGGACAATATCCGGCCGGTATTTTTTTACGATTCCCATTGCTTTTATGACCTTATCGATCCCTTTTTCCTCATGATATCTGGCCACCATGACAAACTCGTTTTTCTTTTTTTCATAAGTTTGTAATTTTTCAAGCCTTCTTGGTGCATGAGGAATAACAAAAATGTTATTGTTCGACTCAAAATCCTTCATGATATCTTCTTTTTGTTCATTCGTTAATACGATCAGCCCGTCATAATCCTTAATATGCTCCATCGCATATTGATGATTGTTTCGAACTTTGCTGCCTACCATATAAGGATAATCTAAATGATTTGAGTGAACACAGTAATATCGTTTTGCCAATCCTGCACGCATTTCATTTACTTTTGAAGCACTTCCGACTCCGTCACAGATGATAATAGGGTCCTTTTCTTTCTTACATAACGTTTCAAGCCAATGTGTATGAAACTGGTGCTTGTTTTTAAAAAACACAGCTTCCTTTTCATCACGGCCAAACAGCATAACACCTTGACTGGCTCCTGTTTTAAAATGGTACCATTCTGTTAAATAACAGAAACCGTCGGGTGCTGTGTAGTGAATTTGATTGATTTTTCTGCTTCTTGTATCGAAAATCACAGTTTTATTTACATAACCGCCATGAAAGAATTCCCGCTTTGTCATTTGCATATTTTCATTGAAATGATCTACATATAAAAGGTTATTTGACTCATCCCATTTTTTCTTTTTCATATATAAACCATTCTTAAAGTATTCCGTTTCTAATTTTTCCTCATTATGATACACGGCATATGGCTCTTCAAAGCGATTACGATTTTGATCAAAATATCTTTGTTGTGCATCCCCGATTTTTATATGCTTATGCTGATTTTTATAGTCATCATAAATATTGAGGATATTTACATCAGCATGCAGCCTTCCAGCGCTCTTCAGCACTTTTTCAATCTGATCATAATTATCCTTATAATCAAGTGTGACCAAATCGATTTTATGGCCGCGCTCCGCAAATGTAAAAGATCTTGACATCATAGAGCTTGTAATGCCGCCTTTTTCAATGTCTATTTCATATATTAGTGAAAAGATCCTTCTCATCTTCAAGCTCCTTCTTCTGGTAAAACCTTGTCTGCTATTTTTTTACAAACAGCCGTCTCATTAATTTTCTCCGAAATCCCTCGGCTGTCTGAACATGCAAATCATCATTTTCTTCTGCCAAATGAATTTGCCAGCCCGAAATACTTTGTTTTGATAATGGAATTTCCTTTTGATTGGTTATTCGCACACCGGATGCAAAGAAGCTATTATCCCACTCAGAACAGAGATACAATTCAAGAGTGGACAACTGATCTAATACAGAGTGAACACGAAGTATACCACTTGCAGTAAATGTCAGTTCTTCCTCGCTGTTTACTTTTGCGTCAAATGTGCTCTCAGTGCCGCTCTTCTTATTTTTTAACTTCCAATACATTTTATGACGGCCAACAGAATGGGGCGGAACGTCGCCTTTAAATTTAACCTTGGCTGACAAATATAAATCAGATTTCGACTGCCATTCAACTGTTAACAGCTCAACATTCATATCTTTCAATTGATTATTAAATGGCACCTGATCAATGAGTTTGTCCACAAAACGCTTGCGGGTAAACGGCTCTTCAGAAACGTAATAAATGTTTGTGCGTGGCCCCGTACTTTTCATTATGTCATGATATCGCTTCAAGGAAGGAACCACGAAAGCATCAAGGTGGCCTATTTCCTTTTCAGGGTTTTCCAACATCTCATTCGTCTCTATAAAACCTAGATACATGGAAGAATATTCAACTGAAAGAGACTTTAGTGTTGTATATAACTTGACTTCAGAAGTTAAAAATAAATAATCCGTTTCCTTTATTACGCTGCTTAGAAAATAACGGGAAAGTTCATTTTCTGAATACAATACACTGACTATATTCTCTTTTTCGTCGAAAATGACAATTTTTTCAGTTGTTCCATCATTCTTATACCATTTTGTCATATAGCAAGTGCCATCTGCCCTTAAATAAAGGTGCTGCTTCGGTTTGTTAGTCTCAAGATCCATGTACATTAAGCTGTGTACATATCCAGACGAATCATATTCTTCCCTTTTAAATCTTTGCCTGCTTTCATTAAAGTAGTCAATAACAGCAAGTTCTCCTGATGCTGTAAACCTTTGATATTTGATATAACGTCCATTATTGTAATAGCGGTAAATTGGCTTATTTGGTTCTTGAATATATGTTAAACCGTCTTGTTCAATCGGATGCTTGATTTTATCTTTCTGAGGTTCAGAACCTTTAAAGTAGCTGTACATATTAATAACAGCAGTATCTTTAAAAGAAGAAGGTCCATTGGGCTCATGATGTAAAGTGACAATTTCCATTGGATAATTCCAATCGTTAGTAGTGATATTAAACTTTTTTGCATCATTCAGCTCTTGACAAACATATGCTAATTTAGGAGTAGAAACCTTAATCGTCATCGTCTATTTAATACCTTTCAAATAAATTCGTACGTCATATTTTCAGAACTACATTATATCACTTTTGCTGAGCAGGCTCTAGAGATGAAGAAGCTGTTATATTTCTTGAAATACCGGATCAGTTGAAACTGTTTTATCTATCAATTGATGATATTTTTTGTATTTCCTCGACCCCAAAGTCACTGAATTGACTCTTGTTTAATATTGGTTTTTCTTATATGATTAAATGTGTTTAACAGAATGAAAATAGGGTATTGATGAGAAAAGAAACTTAAACATTTTAAATACTCAGCATTCAAAAGAGTGACCCTAAATCTGTTCTTAAGGAAGGTGCTTTGAAATTGAAAAAAGTACGTAAAGCCATAATCCCTGCCGCAGGTCTCGGAACGAGATTCTTGCCGGCTACAAAAGCAATGCCGAAAGAAATGCTTCCTATCGTTGATAAACCTACCATTCAATACATAATTGAAGAAGCTGTTGAAGCCGGTATTGAGGATATTATTATCGTAACAGGAAAAAGCAAGCGTGCGATTGAGGATCATTTTGATTACTCTCCTGAGCTTGAAAGAAACCTAGAAGAAAAAGGAAAAACTGAGCTGCTTGAAAAAGTGAAAAAGGCTTCTAACCTGGCTGACATTCACTATATCCGCCAAAAAGAACCTAAAGGTCTCGGACATGCTGTCTGGTGCGCGCGTAACTTTATCGGCGATGAGCCGTTCGCGGTACTGCTTGGAGACGATATTGTTCAGGCTGAAACACCAGGGTTGCGCCAATTAATGGATGAATATGAAAAAACACTTTCTTCTATTATCGGAGTTCAGCAGGTGCCCGAAGAAGAAACACACCGCTATGGCATTATTGACCCGCTGACAAGTGAAGGCCGCCGTTATCAGGTGAAAAACTTCGTTGAGAAACCGCCTAAAGGCACAGCACCTTCTAATCTTGCCATCTTAGGCCGTTACGTATTCACGCCTGAGATCTTCATGTACTTAGAGGAGCAGCAGGTTGGCGCCGGCGGAGAAATTCAGCTCACAGACGCCATTCAAAAACTGAATGAAATTCAAAGAGTGTTTGCTTACGATTTTGAAGGCAAGCGTTATGATGTTGGTGAAAAGCTAGGCTTTATCACAACCACTCTTGAGTTTGCGATGCAGGATAAAGAGCTTCGCGATCAGCTCGTTCCATTTATGGAAGGTTTACTAAACAAAGAAGAAATCTAAACAAAAAGGCTATTGGACATTCATCCAATAGCCTTTTTTTATTTCAACATCAAAGTCAGTGTATGCTTTTCATTATCAACTGCAAAAGCCTGATCAGCTGTATTCACAAGAAAACGCTTCTTGCTGCTGTCATACAATACATCGCTATCACTCAAGGATAGTGACGCCGGGTTGATAGGAGAAATGTTATGAAAAATAAGCTCTGATGCTTTATCATTCTCCAGTACATAGCTGATTTTTTCATAATCAAAATCTAACGTTTTTCTGCCGTCAGCTGTATTTCCTTCAGTATATCCATTTAATTTCGATTGAATGCTGGTTCTGCTGTCTCCCAGGAATTTCAGAAAGTATTCATAGGAAGATGCTGCGTTTTGCGAGACATAAGGCGTAAAGACAGCAGCATGCAATTTAGCATGTTTCATGTTAGTTGCAACAGCGCTCTTTTTCACAAAATAAGACTGTCCGTTAAACTTTATTTTCGCTGCTTGTTTGCCCTTTGCAGCTACCGTCACCTCTGTACCGAATGGCAGTGTAACGTCAGCCTTCTGTTTTAAACCTTGATCCTTATAAGCAGGGGCTTTTTGATTTGCTATAAACCCTTGCTTATTGACTGCAGTTAAGCGTTCCTCTGACTTGCCCTTTGCATTGCCATGATGATTCTTTACTTCATTTTGCGGGATAGCGCCAAACGAAGCAATTGTACGAAGCGGGGCATTAAAGAACATCGTTCCTGCCATAAATACAGTCAGGATAGACAAAATAGCAATTTGAACCGCATTAGTCAGTGATTTCGGCTTTTTCTTCTTTTGGCGGAAACGGGCAAACGCTTCAGGATCTTCTTTCTTCCGCTCTTCCGTTTGCTCTTTTTTATATGTCTCTTTTTCTTTTTTCGACAGCTTATTAAACCAGTCAATAAATGCTTTATACTCTTTCACAACCGTTTTTGTTTCATCAAACATCCGTAGCTCGCCGTAGTGCATCCAAGCGACGCGGTCACACATCTTTTCAATCTGGCCGATCGAGTGGCTGACAAAGAAAATGGTTTTTCCTTGCTTTTTAAACTCATTTATTCTGTCTACACACTTCTGATAAAACGTTTGGTCCCCTACGGAGAGCGCTTCGTCAATAATTAAGATGTCAGGGTCAATATGCACGGAAATCGCGAAACCGAGACGCGACTTCATACCACTGGAATAGTTTTTAACCGGCTGATTAATAAAATCGCCAATTTCGGCAAATTCCACAATGCTGTCATACATATCATCAATTTCTTTATTGGTTAACCCCATCATTAAACACTTAAGCCGGACATTGTCCCGGCCCGTTAATTGGTTATTTAAACCGGCAGCAATCGCAATCAGCGACGGCTGGCCGTTCATTTCAATTTCACCGCTGGTCGGCGGAATAATTTTAGCCAGCAGGTTAGACATGGTCGATTTCCCTGATCCATTTATCCCTACAAAGCCGATTGTCTCTCCCTCATACACGTCAAAGGAGACATTCCGCACAGCAAAAAAACCATTATCCTTAGCCGGAAAAAACAATCCTTTAATCTTGTCCGATTGTTTTTTATACAAATGATATTGCTTTGAAACATTTCGAAACGAAACTTTTAGTTTCATCGTACAATCTCCTTACGTATTAAAGAAAGTCAACAAACTTGTCTCTGAATTTCATATGCAGGATAGAACCTACCAACAATAAAAGGAATGTGAACAGCCAGAAGTACAGCGTGTACTTCATGTCTTGGAAAAACCATTTTCCGTCTAAGAAGCTGTTCCTAAATCCTTCTATCAGATAGAAAATCGGATTCAGCTTAAGCACAGGCAGAAGATTCGGGTGGTTTTTCCCGAGCTGCTCTGAGATATTCCAAAAAATCGGAAGTAAAAAGAACAATAATCTCGTTACGGCCTGCAGCAGAAATTGATAATCTCTGACAAGCACACTGATTGTAGAGTTAAACAAACTAAATGAAAACATAAACACAATCATGCAGATTAAATAGTAAATATATTGTATCCAATGCAAGCTAGGGTAAACACCGCTTGCTAAAAGGACAATGACATAAACACCCATCATTACAAAATAACTAAATAAATTTGAAGCAATCACGACAGAAGGCAGTGAACTGATCGGAAAATTCATTTTCGCAACCATATTGATACGTTTAAATACACTGTTTGATCCATCGAGGATCGTCGGGCTAATAAAAAACCACGGGATCAAACCAGCCAGCATCCAAACAATAAAAGGCACTTCTCCAATACCTGTTATGACTGGCTTGCTGTTACGAATCCCCATACCAAATACAAACCAATACGCCAGCATTTGAATGAGAGGATTGAGAAACTGCCATAATACGCCAAGATAATTCATCTGATACTGAGACTTTGTCTCATACGAAGCTAAGCGCAAAATTAAAGGAAACGATGTCACTTGCTCTTTTACGATTCTTACTAATGCATTCATTGTTTATCTTCCTTAGACTTAAATGATTTTTTGGATCTTTCGGTTAAAGAAATTTGAAAGCACCGGTGAATATTGTAACAGATATTGAGGTTTTTTTCACTTTTAAAAAGTAAAGAGAAGTCCCGCAGAACTTCTCTTTACATTAAAGTGTCAATATAGGGCTAATTAAACTCACTTAGCAACTTTATTATTATCTAATTCCAAAATAGCTTTATAAATACGATTCCTATTATTTTTATCAGTATATGCAAAAAAGTTATCTACTCTTTTTCTATACTTCTCTTCCATACGACTATTGTTTTTCATATAATAGATAACTTTATCAACTAAGCTATTATGATCTTCTATTACATCACCAAACCCCATTTTTTTATAATCATAGTAATCAAGTTTAAAATGGTATGACTTTTCGTATTGATAATAGATCACAGGCTTTTTCTCGTATGCAAAATCAAACGCAACTGATGAAAAATCAGTAATCATTATATTAGAAGAATTAAATAACATTTGATAGCTGCTGTTATAGTCGGCAAACTCCACATACTCATGCTTTTCAAAGTCCTCAATCTGTTGCTGAATGTCTGGGTGCGGGAAGAAAGTTATTTTATAATTATTGTTCTTAGCAAATTCGATTAGCCGCTCATCATTAATCAAGGCATTGTACCTAACAAAGTATTCACTATCTTTAAATTTGGGGTTGTACGGTCTTACTCCTTTTGCCTGATCTTTCGGTAATACAATATCTTTTCTCCAAGTCGGCATTATTAAAAGCTGCTTTTCCCCTTCACTCTTCGTAAGATTATCGTATCTCGGAAATCCGCCCAAAAAGATGTTTTCTCTTTTATAATTGTAATTCCCTTTTACAATAGACCGGTATTCAGGTTTCGCTGAAGTGACTAATAATTTGATATTCTTGCTGTATTTATTTAACCATTCAGAATGATCTGCCATTGTTATTCCATGCTGTAAAAAGACAAACTCAAAATTAAATAAATCTCTAAAATAAATCTCCATATTGAAAAATGGATTTACAACCCATATATCTGCATGTGTCGATATTACTTTGGAAGAGGATAAGGTTAAAATTTTATGTCTAAAAGATCTGTATGGTATAACCTTTCCGTATTTTTTAATTCTGTCGTAATCCTTGCTATCTTTTTTTATTATAAAGTATTTTTTTACCCCATCATTCTTGTTGATTGCATATTTAAAGAGGTGCTCGGCATTATCATCAGCTTTGTCTTGTCTGTCTATGAATAACCATACTGGTTTCCTATTAAAAATAGTGAAAACATGGTGTGCTATTCTTGCCACAAGTGCCTTCTTAATCGCTGATTTTCGTTTTTTTGATTTCCCCCCTGATTTATGAAGGGATTTTAAGAAACGAAACTCTTTTATAAATCTATTTTTTACATTGTTTTTTTCGAACATTAATTTTTTATAATTATAATAAAAGATATAATCCTTTTTAGCTGCATAAGCATTAAATAGGTCATTTGACAAACCTGAATACTTAAAGAATCGAAGCTTTGCCATTTTTCTTTTTTTACCTTTAGCTATAAAAAATTCAATATGGTGATTGCCAGCAAGATAGCTTTTGGGAATATCTATAGAAAAACCAGGATATTTTTTTATTACCTCTCCTAAACTTATATAATCGTTATGACTTCTTTTTATTTTCTTTGCTTTTATTTTTGTTTCTCCAATTTTAGCATAAAAATTAAAGCCTTTAGAATTAAAGAGAGAGCTCCAAAATCCTTCAATATGAACAGAATCCTTATTTTCTTCTAAAATCTCAATAGTTAGAGTTTGATTCGATAATTTCGAAACAACTTCATCTTCTCTATATAAAAAATAATCTTGTTCAGTTTCTTTTTCATATACATACTTACTATAATTTTCACCGTGCTTTATTTTCAAAGCATGATACAGATAAAAATGGCTTACACTTTGTGTATCAATTATGACATCGTCGTCAATATACGATAGCACTTCTCGAATCAACGTTATAAATTCTTGGTATTCATCTTCATCTAGGGGTGTTTCACTAATATCCTTGATCAATAATTTCCATTTCAAATCATGCATAACCATATATTGAAGAAACAACGGTATTTTCTGTTCATGATTCTTTGTGATATCAATTAAACTCTTGGAGAAGGTGTTAAGTGAATGGTTAAACCAATTCTTATTAGCCTTAGCTGTTTGCATGGCAGAAGATCCATCTTCTCTGACTCTATAGTGATATTTGGCTTCCTTAACCAGCCCATATTTTTTCTTTCGCGATATAATTAAATTGACTAGCTTTGCATCTTCACCTATTTTACAGTTTTCATCAAATCTGATATTTTTTAAGGCTTCTTTTTTTATAAATGTAGAACAGCAATGGGTTAATATATACTGTGGTTCTTTTTCCACATCCAATATTCTTGTACAAGAAAACTTGTTATTTAGATTATGTTCTCCCGTTCTTCCTTCTTCAAAAAAAATAGGAATTGCTACAATATCAATTTCATTCTTATGTTGTTCAAAGAAATTTAAAACATTTTCGAAAGTTTCTTTTGAAACTAAGTCATCTGGATCCAAAAATTGAATATATCTACCTTCAGCATACTTTAATCCATAATTTCGGGCACTGCTCACTCCGCCATTCTGTTTTTTCACATATATAATGTTATTGGGATATTTTTGGGCATATTCTTTACAAATAATTTCACTTTTATCAGGGCTGTCGTCATTCACAAGTATTAACTGAATATTCTCAAAACCAACCGTCTGGTTAATAACGCTTTCTATAGCATCAGTCAGATACAACTCAACATTATAAATCGGCATTATAACACTGAAATCATAATTAAAACTCTTTTCGTTCATAAAAGATTACTCCTAACAAAATGTTTATATATAAAAGAATCCGGGTAAATAAGATAAAACAATTAAAATATAGAGTGTTAAATTTTTGAAAAACAATAATTTACTGTAGTAAAATGAATTGAAAGCATTCCTTGCTATTTTTTAAAAATCTTTGTAAGCAAACTTTTAAAAATATTGACACGATTAAGGTCTAAAACATCATTAGGTGTTTTTAGGACAAAATCAAAAGCACAGGCCCAAATTGGTATTTCAACAATAAAACCGGCATATCTAAAATCTCGTAATTTAAATCCCCACACTTCAATTGTTCTTTCCAGTTCTTTACGCTTGCACTTTTTTAATCTATTAAAATATTTTATATATATCCAATCATTTTCTTGCATCTCATAGTATTGATTAATAAAGTGCCCTGTTAATTCAAGTTTAAGCCCTTTTATTTTGATCGAAGTAATAGTACATGAACTTTGTAGTACTTTTTCTTTTTTTATGTTTTCAAGAGTTACTGTATTTGCTTCCAATAGATTAAACATAAACTCTTTATAGTACATAGGCATATCTTGCTCTTTTATATATTGCGGATCAATAAATTTTAAAATTTTGATAAAGTCATCAATATATTTTTTTTGCTCTTGATGATTTAAAACAGACTTATAACTCTCTCTATAATTCGGATATAAAAACAATTTTATATGATATACAATTAAGAATTGAACATAAGGCAGGACTAAATCATATTTTTTTATTGAATCCATAATCAAAGTCCAATAACATACATTTAACAAGTACGTGTACCGTTTTTTATCAAACCATGAATAATCAACTAATGAGTTCTGTTCTTTTCGTTTTCTATAAAAATACTTTCCTTCGGCAACTGCCCCGTAATTCTTTTCTTTCAGCAACAACTGATTAAAAAAAATAGCGTCTTCCCAAAAACTTATAGACTCATTAAACAGGGCACTATTATTTAGTAAATGCTTTCTATAAAAAGTACCACCAATATAAAAATGAATAGCTTTATATTCATTGAGAATGTTTATAATTTTAGTTCCTTTTTCAAATCTATGATTTAATTTATGTTCGCCTTCCTTTTCACCCGTGTAATAAACGGGTAATACAGCAATATTCACATCTTTTCCGGTATCACAAAAAAAATCATAAATACTTTTAAGAGCATTGTCTGAGAATGTATCATCAGAATCCAAAAAACCAATGAATTTAGATTTTTCACTAACATTTAACAATCCGCAATTTCTTGCAGCAGAGGGCCCCGAATTTTCAATTTTCAAGAATTTAATATTATTTGGATATATTTTTTTAAAGGATTCACAAATCTGAGGACTGCTGTCAACACTGCCATCATCTATTAATATAAGTTCTATATTTTCTTTAAATCCAATCGATTGGTTAATGACACTCTCTATTGAGTCCCTTAAATAATTCTCAGAATTATATATCGGCATTATGATAGAAAACATGTTATTACCTCTTTATTTAGAAGTTACAAGATCGTTTCAATTACTCTTTTAGAAGCCTTGCCATCTTCTAAATTGCAAAATTCTTTATAAAAATGCTCATAATTATCATCAATATGAGGATTATGTAGCAATTCCTTTACCGTCTTTATAAGTTCATCACTTGTTTGTACCAAGTTCCCTGGCGTTTTTTGCTGAAAGTTAAAGTAAAATCCTCTAATGGAGTCTCGATAAGCCGGGAGATCATATACAAAAAAGACAATGGGTTTTTTTAAATTCATATAATCAAAAAAGACAGAGGAATAATCCGTAATTAATAAATCACTAATTAAATATAGATCACGAATATCTTTATATAAAGAAACGTCTTTAACGAATTCTTTATATTTCCCTAAATTAAATTTTTCTGATACTAGATAATGCATTCTAAGAAGGATGACCGCAGAATCCCCTAGTTCTTTCTTCATTTCCTCTAAATCAAATTGAAGTTTAAATTTATATTGGCCAACTTTCTTAAATTCATTGTCCCTCCAAGTTGGTGCATATAAAATTATTTTTTTATCTTCACTAATTCCTAACTCTTGTTTTACCCTATTAATTAATGATTCTTTATTTGGTGAATATAGAATGTCATTTCGCGGATAACCTGTTTCTAAAATTTGTTTATTAAATTGAAACGCCCGTTTAAAGATTTCAGTTGAATAAGCATTAGGTGAAATCAAATAATCCCATTTGCTAGCTTCCTGCAGAAAATTCTGTTTATACTTTTCAGTTGTGGTTCCTGGCATGTGCACTTCATCCATGTCATTGGCAAGCTTTTTTAATGGAGTGCCGTGCCACGTCTGTACATACAATGTGTTTTTAGGTTTTGGAATCCATAAAGGCAGCCGGCTGTTTGTAATCCAATATTTCGCTGTAGCCATGTACCAAATCCACTTAAGAGAAAATCTTTTTATATATGCAGCATCAACACCATCTAATGCCGACAAATATCGTTTATCAATGCTCCATATCATCTTATAATCATATTGATCTTTATTTTCCTGTAAGTATTCATAGATTGCTCGTGGATTGCAGCTAAACTGTTTTCCTGAGTAGCTTTCAAATAAAATTAATTTATTGTTTCTTGGCAGAAGAGCAAAAATCTTAAAAAGAAGTGAATAGGACCTAACTAATAAACTTCTGCATTTTTGTAAAATAAAAGATTTCATCATGAACTCCTTAAAGAGTAAAAAATTTATATTTGCGCAAACAAGAAAAAAAGAAGCAACTGAATTACTTCAAGCCTCTTTAAGTTGGTGCTTCTATAAACTAGCCATGTCTTTTTTGATTTGGGTAGTTGAAATGCCTTCTGTTCTTGGAAGGTAAATGACCTCACAATATTCCTTTAAGAAGTCAAATTCTCCTTTCCAATCATCGCCGATGACAAATGTATCTATATCATACTTTTGAATATCTGAGATTTTTTGTTCCCAGTTTTTTTCAGGGATCACTTCATTCACAAAATCAATTGTTTCCAGAATGAATTTTCGATGTTCATAGGAATGATGCGATTTTTTTTGTTTTTGAAGATTAAATTCATCTGTTGATAATCCTACGATTAAGTAATCACCCAGATTCTTCGCTCTTTCCAGCAGCTTCATGTGTCCATAATGAAATAAATCAAATGTTCCGTACGTTATCACTTTCTTCATCAGATAACATCACCTTCCAACCGTTTTCAACTGAGAGTACCAGAAAAAAACCAAAAACCTTAACAGACTGTTTATAATTTCGACACATTTTTTACGTACCATTAATATTGAACAATAATAGCATAAGTTCCTATAAAAGTTAAGGCTCTTTAAAAATGTCAATCACCAGCATTTTTTGGTATCATCGTTGTATTGATGTATATTTTTTACAGGTCTAATGCCTCATTCTTACCCATTATAACAAGTTTTCTTTTTCGAAAAAATCGAATCTTTTGTCGTGTTTTTAAGTGAAACGATTTTCTTTCTGCTGCGTCATTTATTCTGTACGCCCTCCTCATATTAATTCATCGTCAAAACGTGAAGGAATTGTAATGTGAATGTTAAAAGTTCCTAAAGATTTTTGTGGTAAGATAGAGTAAAATGTTTTCAGGCAAAGAGTCTTTAATCAAACTATACGAATGACACGTGTTTTTTATAGACATATAGATGAAAAGGAGGGTTGATACGATGCAAACGAAACCCATTAATCAATTAGATTTTGTAGACAGTGAACTGACTTCATTTGTATCACATTTAGAAACGTCATATTTGGATCAGAACAAAGGTGCGTTCATCGTAACAGCGAATCCTGAAATCGGATTTGAAGCGATGCAGAATCCGCGTTATGAAGCGGTTCTTTCGTCTGCTGATTTTATTTTGCCGGATGGCATTGGTGTTGTATTGGTTTCCAAAATGATTGGAAAACCTCTTCAATCCAGAATCGCCGGTTATGATTTGTTTACGTCTCTGCTTGAGAAAGCCGATCAAAAGAAAAAACGGGTTTTCTTTTACGGTGCGGCTAAGCATGTGATTGCGGAAACAATTGAGCGAGTTAAACGTGATTTTCCCGGGATTGAAATTGCCGGATACTCTGACGGCTATGTGAAAGATCAGCGTGAGGTGGCAGACAAGATTGCGGCTGCAAATCCTGATATTGTATTTGTCGCGTTAGGTTATCCTAATCAGGAGTTCTTTATCCATAAATACCGACATTTATTCCCTCAGGCTGTTGCTGTGGGGCTTGGCGGAAGCTTTGATGTGTTCAGCGGCAATGTGAAAAGAGCGCCCTCATTTTTTATCCGTTTTCACCTTGAGTGGATGTACAGGCTGATCACAAACCCTTCACGCTGGAGAAGAATGCTGAGCATTCCTAAGTATGTTACAGCCGTGCTGAAACATGAACGAGCTTCAGCAAAGCCGCAATATACAGGACAGGTCAAGGATCAATCACGCCATCTGTAATCGGCCTTAAAGGAGCTATGGTATGTAATGAAATGTATGAATCTTTCGCTACGCCTACGGACAATCTGTGACAGCCATTTTGAGCTGATGACAGAATGAAATCCTGGTTTGCATTTTTTTATTATGTGTTCGTTAAAGTCATTGGCACATTGCTGTTTTGGGTCAAACCGGGAAGCCAAGTGACCCTTCTCGTTTCCTTTCCTGATAATGCCCGTTCAATATTAAAGGAATATCAGAAGGGACACTATTCCTTTCCCATTCATGTGCTGCTTACCCAGCATGCCAAATCGCTGGAAAAGGAATTTCCTTCGCTTACTGTTTCAGTTATTAACGAAAAACACCCGCTTCATATATGTAAAGCGGTCTTTTCTATGCTGAGCAGTAAATCGGTGATTGTTGATAATTATTTTGTTTTGACGACCGTTCTTACCAGCAGGTCTGATATCGAGTGTATCCAAGTGTGGCATGCGAACGGAGCGTTTAAGCGATTTGGGTTAAAGGATATCAACACACAGAACCGGTCACGGGCTGACGTAAGACGCTTTCGAAAAGTGTATGCTTCATTTGATCGGATTGTCGTCGGTTCTGAACATATGGCTGACATATTCAAGGAATTTTTCGACATAAAAGGTGATAAATTTCTTAGGTTTGGTGTGCCTTTAACCGATGCTTACTATGAGGCGCGGGAAAACAGCAATGACCTTAAAAGCAAATATCATCTGCCGGCAGATAAAAAAATCATTTTGTACGCGCCGACCTTTAGGGACGACCGGTTCGAAAGCTTTTCGCTGCCGTTTTCAGAAAAACACTTGCAGCAAGATTTAAAAGGAGAATATTTACTTGCAGTAAAACTGCATCCTGTTATGAAGCAATCTGCTGAATTACCTGAGGATAGTGCGTGGATAAAAGATGTTTCAGATCTCCCTCTTGCAGACCTTTTAAAAATGAGCGATCTGTTAATATCAGATTATTCTTCTGTCCCTTTTGAATTTGCGCTGCTGGACAAACCCATTTTGTTTTATACGTATGATATGGAGGCTTACAACAGAACCCGCGGTTTAATTCAGCATTATACTGAGGTGATACCCGGGGTGCCTTGCCATGATTCAGGAATGCTC
>Ga0153917_1000133_pt1 | contig 71841 bp, 69 predicted proteins | sample TSFL001MetaG_FD_104695 | JGI IMG/M metagenome (GOLD analysis project Ga0153917, IMG submission 104695) | Attine ant fungus gardens microbial communities from Florida, USA - TSFL001 MetaG | ecosystem: Host-associated > Fungi > Mycelium > Unclassified | place: USA: Florida, Paynes Creek Historic...
AAGAGAACTGCGTATGCGAAGCCATTTTAAGAAAAGCGGCCCTAGGATGACGCCTGAAAAGCCCGCAATCATGACATATACGACTGACATGGAAGGGACGCCGCCAAGACCGGCGGCGATCTGAATAGCGACAGGGGTTGTGATCGACTTTGGCAGAATGGATAATAAGAGATCATGATCAATCCCGAATGCTTCTGCGAAGATCAGCCCGCTGATCATTCCCATGCATAATCCGACCAGGACGCCGCCTAGAATGGGAACACAATGTTTGACAATGATATGCCATTGTTTATAAAGCGGATAGGCCAGTGCCACGACAGCCGGCCCAAGCAAAGAATTGATCCATTTCCCCCCGATCATATAGCCTTCATAGGAAACATGAAATATCATCAAAACCGCTACAATCAAAATGGTTGTTGTCAGAACAGGGATCAGAAATGGAAGCGGGAATCGTTTATAGAGTTTGGCCATTGCTACATAAGCGGCAACTGTTAAAAGAATTATAATGATCGCGATACATGCTTGCTGCATTTCTCTTTCTCCTCACGTTTTTTTGCTTTTTTCTCTAATAGCTGGCTGGCGAATCCAGCTGCAATAATGGTGACGATGGTGCTGAGTACGACTGTAATCAGCAGCATCAGACCATTGAATGAAATAAGTGACGGATAGTTCATCACTCCTGTCATGGCCGGGATGAACAATAATGGAAGAAAGGACAATAAAAACCCTGATCCGTCTTCAATGATGGAGACGGGAACAATACGAAGGCCCAGGCAGATCAGCAGCAATACCAATCCGACGATGCTTCCTGACACGGGTAAATGAAACAGATGCTGAATGGCTTCCCCGATCATAAAAAATACATATAATATCAACACTTGCAAAATAATTCGTATGACTTGCACATCAAGTGCTGCTCTCCAATGAGAACAGCTTCCTCCTTTCTGGTGCTTGCTTCTAGGATGGTTCTGAGGAATCGCTTTACTTTCTTTTTATATGATTGTACTATACAAGTATAATAATTGATTTAGTCATATAACGACTTGTATTTATTCAGTTAATGTACATTTGTATTATACAAGTATATATGATGTTGTCAATGCCGGAGATTGGAATAGGGAGCGAGAGCGATTGCAAAATCAAAATCCAGTTGAATTAATTGAATATGAGCTGACGACATTTATCAGGAGAGCTGTTTATCTGGATCAATCAGAGAAAAGAACAGGGAAATTGGAGAGGTCTTCGTACTTATTGCTGAGACAATTGGATGAGTTTGGGCCTGCTCGTGTTAAGGAATTGGCAGAATCGTTTAAGCTTGATATTTCTACTCTTTCAAGACAAGCAGCTGCATTAGAGGCAAAGGAGCTCATCTATCGCTTCTCAGACCCGTCTGATGGGAGAGTCAGCCTGTTTACCATTACAAAACTCGGTAAACAAATTTTAAAAGCCGATCAGCAAAAGCGCCTTGAACGTTATGAACAGATGCTGCAAGAATGGTCAACACAGGAAAAAGAGATGTTCGGCGAGCTGCTGCGGCGTATGAACAAGGCTTTTATTGATTAACAGCAAAAACCCATGGTTCGCTGGAACAGCATGGGTTTTTCTTATGGGCAGAGATTATCTGCATCGTTTGGCGGCAGCCCAAGCCACTAGTCCGGTAACAACAGCCGCCGATACAATCGGGCGCTTCGTCGCCTTCGTGTAGTAGCTTCTTGACCTCATCCATCCTTTATTTGTTCCTCTGTTATGCATACCGTAGCCCGCATCATAAAGCGCGCTTTCTTCTCGCGGTTTGGACGGTCTTTCGGCATGCTGGCTGTGATACATGATTTTTTCCATCAGTCTGTCGGTCAGACGAGGGAAAAGCGCGCCCAGCATGGCGATGGCTTTGGCCTGTGAGCCGATGTACATGTCGCGCTTAGGGTGTTCGGCAGCAAACAGGATAGCTTCGGCGACCGCTTCCGGCGGATAGATCATGGAGCGATAATGAGCCGGCTGTTTGTCAAGGTAGCTGTGCGCATGCTCGTTATAAGGTGTATCAATTCTGCCCGGGTGGATGAGCGTGACCGAGACGGGCGCCTGTTCCTTTTCGAGCTCCATTCGGATGCTTTCCGTCCAGCCGTGAAGCGCGAATTTGGCAGATGCATATGTGGATTGAATGACCGTTCCCCTGTCTCCGAACAGGCTTCCTACATTAATGAGTGCGCCCGGCACACCTCTGCCGGTGTAGTGTTTGACAGCCGCTCTTGTTCCGTAAACGGGTCCCCAGAAGTTTGTGTCAAACATCCGCTTCATGTCTTCGACGGTGACGTCCATGGCATGTCCGAAAGTCGAGACGGCCGCATTGTTGACCCATGTGTCAAAGCGGCCGAATGTGCTGATCGCGGTTTCTGCGATGCGGTTGACGTCCTCTTCTTTTCCGACATCCGCCTTTACCCATATGGCGTCGTGCCCTTTTTCCTTAAGTTCATCCGTGAGCTCCTTCAGCGCGTCTTCATTTCGCGCTGCTGCCACGACCTTTGCGCCTTTTTCAGCTGCCATTCTCGCCGTGACAAGTCCGATACCGCTTGAAGCGCCGGTAATGACAATCACTTGATCCTTGAGTTTTTTCAGTTTGATCTTCGTTTTCATGCCGGGGTTCTGTTGTTCAAGCTGTTCTGTATTCGTGACTGAATAATCGTTTGTCATTGAGATCCCTCCTAGAGGCTGTTTTTCTACATTTACCCCATCCGGGAGGGTCTTACCCCTTTTGACAATCACAGGGTTCTTTTTTATATTATATAAGTCGCTCTACCATACCTAGGAGGGAATGTTTTAATGACTAGCAGAGGAGATTCACGTGAAAAAATCCTTCACACGGCGTCACGTCTGTTCCAGCTGCAAGGATATCACGCGACAGGTTTGAACCAGATTGTGAAAGAAAGCGGTGCTCCTAAGGGATCGCTTTATCACTTTTTTCCGAATGGCAAGGAAGAATTAGCAATTGAAGCGGTTACATATACAGGGAAATTGATTGAACATCTGATACAGCAAAGCATGGATGAGTCCTCTGATCCAATAGAAGCGATTCAGCTTTTTATCAAAAAAACAGCCAGCCAATTCGACAACGCAGAAAGCATTACAGGTATTCCAGTCGGTTTGCTGGCGAGTGAGACAGCGTTAATCAGTGAACCGCTGCGGACGGTTTGCATGAAGGTGTTTCAAAGCTGGGAAGCGGTTTTTGCCAGAAAATTAATGGAAAACGGATTTGCAGAAGAAGAAGCAAACCAGCTTGGAATGCTGATTAATTCGATGATTGAGGGCGGTATTATGCTTTCGTTAACGAATAAAGACAAAACGCCCCTTCTTCTCATTGCCGAACAAATACCAGTGCTGGTGAGAAAAAAAGGGTAGCATTTTGTTATCCTTTCTCCTACAATTATATAGAACGGTCTAGTCAGATAGTTATAGTATATAGACTGGTCTAAATTGGAGGAAACGATATATGAAAACATTATGGAAACATTCATTGCCTAAAGAAAAAATGCCTTATTTGCTCCGGAGCGGAGAAGGCAAGCACTATCTGTTCGGCAGACAGGTTGCCACGGTGATGGCGAATGGAAGGAGCACCGGCGACCTGTTTGAGATCGTGCTGCTTTCGGGGGGAAAAGGAGATGCCTTTCCGCTTCACGTCCACAAGAATACACATGAAGGAATTCTCGTTTTGGACGGGAAGCTGGAGCTGACGCTTGATGGAGAACGCTATTTATTGATATCAGGTGATTATGCCAACATTCCGGCGGGGACACCGCACAGCTACCGGATGCAGAGCCACAGAACAAGACTGGTATCTTACACGATGAAAGGAAACGCAGCCCACATGTATTCCGTGATTGGGAATCCGTATGATCACGCTGAACATCCGCCGTTCGCAAGCGAAGAAGTGCCAAACGAGCGATTTGCAGAAGCTGCCGCTGTAGCGGACATTGCATTTCTAAATGAAGAAAAACCTGTTTGTTCGGCAACATTAGCGGAACTTACAAAGCTTCCGGATGGAGCTGTTCCATACGTTCTTGAATCTGGAGAAGGAGATCGCCTGTTGACGGGAGATCAGCTTCACCGTATTGTGGCTGCCCAAAAAAATACAGACGGCCAGTTTATCGTCGTAGTATCAGACGGCCCTAAAGGCGACCGAATCGTTGATCACTACCATGAACATCATACAGAAACATTTTATTGCCTTGAAGGGCAGATGACGATGTGGGCAGATGGCCAGGAAATTCAGCTGAACCCGGGAGATTTCCTGCATGTCCCTGCAAATACTGTCCACTCCTATCGACTGGATTCTCATTATACAAAGATGGTGGGCGTCTTGGTTCCAGGATTATTTGAACCGTTTTTCCGGACGTTAGGCGACCCGTATGAAGGCCACATTTTCCCAAGTGCGCCTCAGGATCTGCGCTTCGACCGTGTTTTGCAGAATATTGAAGCACTGGATTTAAAGGTGATGAAACCATAAAGATGACAGGATTGTAAGGTTTTCATGACTGCCTGACACCTAAATCGATGGTTCTGAGCTCCTTTTTTTCATACCCTTAAGGTACAGAAAAAAGGAGCGTGATGGTTATGTCTTCATTACAGCCGACTTTGGCAAATGAGCGGATCGGTGTGCTTGATGTGCTGAGAGGAATGGCGATTTTCGGCATCTTATTTGTCAATCTGGCACATTTCAGTTATCCGGATATGTATTTGTCTATGCTTGGAAAAGAGAATTTTTTCACAGATAAGTGGTCTGAAGCTGATTTTGCTGCCGCCGCCATACTGAAATTCTTCATCCAAACAAAATGTATTTTATTGTTTTCCTTTTTATTTGGATTTGGCATGGTTGTCATGATGGAGAGAGCCGTAAACAAAGGGAGGCGGTTTGTTCCGTTATATGCGAGAAGGTTAGCAACGCTTCTCTTGTTTGGAACGATTCATGCCTTTTTGATATGGGACGGGGATATTTTAACAGAATATGCCCTGCTTGGTTTTGTCCTGCTCTTGTTTCGAAAAGCAAAGCCGAAAACACTGCTGATATGGGCGGTCTCTTTGTATCTTCTGTTTTCCATTCCGTTCATGTTGACAAGTTTTGATCAATCATACGGACAGGAATGGGTACAAGCGGTAACGCAGCAGGCAAAGCAAGCGATGCATGTTTATGGAAGCGGCAGCCTGAGGGACATTGCAGTGCAGCGGATCCACGATCGACTTGTTTACATGTCTTCGAATGGCATGCTTACGTATAATCCGCTCAACTTCTTGTTTGCATCCATTCCTTATTTCAGCATGTTTTTGCTGGGAGCTGCGGCGGCAAAGTCACGGTATTTGCACGAACCGGAAAAGCATCGGAAAGGATTAAAAAGGTTATGGATAGCCGGGCTTGTCATCGGCATCGGCGCCCAGGTGCTGTACAGTGTAACGGATAAAGAAATATGTTTGCTGATTGGCGCACCTTTCCTAATGTTTTTCTATGTTACAACGGTTGTCTATCTTTATCATAAAACAAGAGTGAGAACAGTGCTGCAATTCTCCGCTGTTGGGAGGATGGCATTTACCAATTATCTGATGCAGTCTATTGTATGTACTTGGATTTTTTATCATTACGGCTTGGGCCTGTATGGAAAAGTGTACCCTGCTGCCGGTGTGCTCATTACGATTGCTGTTTGTGCTTTTCAAATGGTCTTCAGCCATCTTTGGCTTCGTGTCTTTCGGATGGGGCCGTTTGAGTGGCTGTGGAGAAGCGCTACGTATCTGTCGTGGCAGCCTATTGTAAAGAAAACAAAAGTCTAGACGCCTATTGGCGCTAGACTTTTTTGTATTATTTATACACGACACGTGTTTTGCAAATGATGTCATGCAGACCTTTTTTCTCACCAAAGGCGATCATGATAAACCCAATATAAAAGATGATTCCAGATAAGATATAGGCAAAGTAACGGCCAATTGCCTGTCCGATAGAAACCCGTTCACCTTGTTCATTGACCACTTTCAGGCCAAGAATTTTTTTGCCGAGTGTACCCTGTATTTTAGATGCTGTGAGCAGTCCGTAATATAACACACTGATGACGATCATGATCAGCATAGTAGGCAAAAATGCAATCGTCATGTATGTCACCATATACTCCTCTTGGGTCATGTAAGGGTTAGCTGCCACAGCCCCAGCTACAAACACAGAATTGATAATAAATAGAATAATATAACTAGGAACAGATACAATAATGCCATCAATAAAATAAGCTAAAAAACGAATCCAAAACCCTGCTGGTTTTTCCATGTATTTTTCTCTCTCCTCTGAATTAATCTGGAACAGTATACTTTGAAAAACAAGTACATGCAATATGGTATGGTGATAAAATCCTGATATTCCAGAAAAATGAGTCTTTTATCCTTTGTTTTTTACTATATAAATCTACTAGAAAGAAGCATAGCATTTGTTTGTGTATTATGGAATTTATTAATAAATAATGAATTTTCTACTTAGCTCTTTTATAATGAAAAGGTTAATATTTCTATCTAAGGAGGAGTTTGATGTCTAGAAAAAATAGCGTGGCGATCATGACGGCCATTTCTGCGTTTCTTTTTTGCGCTGTGATCGTGGCGGCTTCACTTTCGCCGCTGGCCGGAACGGGAGCGGCGGCCAATCAGTTTAATTCAGTTGGCATGTGGTCATCTGTCGGGATGATCCTTGTCTTGTATTTCATTCCTTTTCTCATTTATATGCTCGGAGTAGATGCGATGAGATATGTCATGGCGGTGCTTTGCGGCTTTGGGCTGCTGATCCATTTGTCTTCGGCCGGTTTTAGCTTGATGTTTAGTTTCTTTAGTGACCACCTGCTTTCCGAGGTGATTTTTGTGGCCGGGGTTAGTCTCGCTGCGGCGGCTGTCAACGTCATTTGGTTTGTGGCTGCGTTTCGTTCGGGTGCTGAAAAAACGTCTGCGCACACTCTTACATAGTTTTCTAGTATGTGGTGGTTTTGTGAAGTGGAATTATAAAATGGATGAATATGTTATGATGGTAACATATTAGAAAATACATATAATGGGGGTCTCAATGATGGTTAAGTCATTTCGAATGAAAGCTCTGATAGCGGGAGCTGCGGTGGCGGCGGCTGTTTTGGCCGGCGCTGTTTCTGATGTGCCCGCTGCCAAAGTGCTTCAGCCGACAGCTGCTTATGCGGCGGAAACGGTGTTTTCTCAAAATAATGGAGCATCCGGCTTTTTGACAGGAAGATATGATGTACAAGCGATGGCGCCTGCCATGTTCAACTGGTCACGCGAAAGCCGGTTCGCCGGAAATACAGACGGGACGCTGAAATGGCAAAACGACATCAGAACGACTCCACAAAATGGAGCGGGGGCTGTGATTGACGGAGACGGCACAGTATATCTTCATTCCAGAGACGGGGAAATGAAAGCCTTTAATCCAGACGGCTCAGTCAAATGGGTGACGGGCAATCTTGGAAAAACATATACGCAATCTCCTGTACTTGGGACCAACGGCGTTATCTATTTGGCATCCTATGACAAAAAGATTTATTTTATCGACAAAGAAACGGGAGAAATTTTAACAACGGTTCCGTTAAGCGGCGGGCCAAGCTCTGAAACGGTGATCGGTTCAGACGGGACGTTGTATTTCTCAACACTTGATAATTATGTTCACGCGGTCAAACCGACGTCCAAATCAACTTGGACAGAACGCTGGAAGTTGAAAACAAATGGTGTCGTCAGCTCTGTGCCGGTGCTTGCCTCAAACGGCACCGTGTATGTCGGCACATACAATAACGTATTTTATGCGATTAATTCCGGAACCGGACAGGTGAAATGGTCCAGAACGACGTCAAATGCGTTTAAAGGATATCCGGTGATTGATAAGGATGGCACCGTTTATGCCGGCAACCAAGACGGACAGCTGTATGCGTATACGTCAACAGGCAGCTTAAAATGGACGTTCCCGCTGAACGGGTTCTCAAGTTCATCGCCTGCGATCGACCATAACGGCAACATCTATATCGGCTCAGAAAGCGGCGAGCTGTTTTCCATCAGCAAAAACGGGGATATGAACTGGTCATTCTACACAGAAGGCCCTGTCAGAACGGCGCCGCTGATTGACGCGAAGGGAACGGTTTATTTCGGGTCAGATGATATGAAGGTTTATGCGGCGGACGCAAACGGCAATGAATTATGGAGCTATCAAACGGACAGCAACGTCGTGTCATCTCCGCAGCTTGCTGAGGACGGAACGCTTTATATTGGAAGTTATACGAAGCTGATGGCTTTTGGAAAATAGAAGAACAGGCTGGCGAGGTGATCTCGGCAGCCTGTTTTTGGGTATCAATCAAGATGTTTATTTTTATAGATAACCTTTGTCCCGCAAATATAATCGTGTAATGCCAGTTTAGAGGGGAAAGCCGCCATAATGTAACCGATATACAAAATTCCTGATGGTATGTAAGCGAAAAAACGGCCAAAGCTGTGCCAAAATGAAATTCGCTCACCATACTGATTGACAACGATGATGCCCATGAGTTTTTTGCCTAGTGTTGCTTGCATTTTTGAAGAAGTCAGCAAGCTATAATAAAGAATGCCGAAGATATATATGATGGCGATAACAGGGATCGTCCCGAATATCAGGATATAAAATTTATATTGACCTTCTGTCATATAGGAGCTTCCTGCATCAATGAGAGGCAGGACAATGAAGGTGTTAATTTGGATCATAATAAAAGCAAAAAAATAGATAATTAAATCATCAATAATAGAGGCAACTGCCCGAATCCAAAATCCAGCTGGCTTTTCCATGTATAATATTCTCTCCTTTGAAGTTTTCTGGGATATTATACGTTAGAGGCTGTGCGGTTTCAATGAGATATACTAGAGGAATTTGGTCTCGTAGTGAAAATGGTATTTTATCACTATATATTTCTTTATTTTACCTTTTTATCTTTAGGTGAATAGAACGATAAAAAGAGAACCTGCAAGTTAATGCAGATTCTCTTCACTACAATTATTTAGCGGCTTGAATCAATACACCCTTCTCATGAGAAAACTCTTTGAATCCGTATACCCCATGATAGGAGCCGATTCCGCTTGTGTTGACGCCGCCGAACGGCAGGTTGACGTCGCTGAAATGGACGACAACATCATTGATGGCGGCATTCCCTGATGTCGTGTGCTGAAGGACGTTGTCAATCAGGTCTTGGTTATGGCTGAATACGTAAAGCGCAAGTGGTTTATCGCGATCATTTACGTAATCGATGACCTCGTCGATGTCTTCATAATTCATCATCGGCAGGATCGGTGCGAAGATTTCCTCCTGCATGATTTTCATATCAGGCGTGACGTTTTTCAAAACGGTTGGCGAGATCGTGCGGTCGCTGGCATCAAATACGCCGCCGAACACGACTTCCGCCCCTTTTTCAATAGCGTCGTCGAACAGGTCTTTGACGCGGTTGAAGTTGCGGTCGTTGACGATTTGCGTAAATTTGCTGCGGTCTGGGTTGCGATCATCCTCCATAAATCCTGCGTTGACAATTGTTTGTAAAATGCCCGCGAACCTGTCCTGAACGTCTTTTTTAATGAACAGGTAATCAGGTGCGATGCAGGTTTGGCCGGCGTTTACGAATTTACCGACGGCGATTTTTTTCGCTGCGTCCATGAGATCGTATTCACTGTCGATAATCGTTGGGCTTTTGCCGCCAAGCTCAAGTGTGACAGATGCCAAGTGTTTGGCCGCCGCTGTCATGACAATTTTCCCGACATTTGTGCTTCCAGTGAAGAAAATATGGTCGAACGGCTGATCAAGAAGCTCGGTTGCCACCTCAACCTCTCCTTCAAAAATCGCGACTTCTTTTTCATCAAAAGCGTCTCTTATCACTTTAGCGGCAATGTTGCTTGTGTTCATCGTAAAATCGGACAGCTTCACAATCGCGCTGTTTCCGGCTGCGAGAGAAGCGGCAAGCGGCGCCATTGTCAGCATAAACGGGTAGTTCCACGGGCCGAGAATGAGTGTGACACCTTTAGGCTCGTACATAAGAATCCCGTTTGCGTCAGGGCTTAACGATGAACCGACTTCTTTAGGCGCCATCCATTGTTCCAGGTTATTCATATTATCTCTGATCGCTTTTTTTGTTCCTTCGATTTCCGCTTTTTTGACTTCGTGATATGGTTTGCGGACGTCTTTGCGGATCGCATCAATGATTTCTTCTTCATGAGCGATGACGGAATCTAAAAAGCGCTGAAGCTTTTCTCTGCGCTGTTCCGCTGTTGAAGCACGCAAGGCTTTTTGCTGTTTTTTCTGAAGCTGAAAGACACGCTGGATGTCGTCCTTTACTTGCTGTTCCATTATAAGATCCCCCTCATTTGCTTTCTTCTTTTCTCGGACCTATTATAAGGTGGTACCTTTTTATAAGAAAGACAACGGTGAACCATCTATACGTTACCGTACATATATCGAACATCTGTCTAATGATTGGAGGTGTCTTTTGTGCCGGAATCTGCCGAAGCTCAAGTGAAACAGGCGCTGCTGGCTTTATTGGAAGAAAGAGATATTCAACATATCACAATGAAAGAAATCGCTGAGAAGGCCAAAGTGAGTCGCGGATCGCTCTACCTTTATTATGAGGATAAGTTTTCAATCATTGAGGATTTACTCGAAGACATGAAGGAAGGGCTGGGCAAAGCGCTTTTTGACGCCTTCAGTCATATGGATACCCTCCATTTGAACAATAAACGGCAAACGGTGCATCCGACGCTGTCCTTTGTTCACGAGCATCGATCCTTTTTTTCAGTGATGATGAACAGAGGGCATTTCCATCGTTTTTTTAAGGATGTGTTTCAGCATGATGTGCTGCTGACTCCGATCCATGTGAATTTGACGCCGATTGAACGGGACATTTACGGACATTACCGGGCTTTGTACACGTACGCAATTATCCTGTATTGGCTGAATGAGGATGCGGCCGCGACTCCGGAAGCTATCAGCCAAAAGGTATGGGAGCTTGTTTCTCTAAAGAGATTTTATTGGCTGTTTGGACAAGCTGTGCCAGGAGAGCGAGAGAAGGACAAGCAAATCGACAGGCGGGTGGTTCGAACGAGAGAGGCGCTTCAGCAGGCATTTCTGGACGTATTGGCGGAGAAACAAGACTACGCGGCCATCACGATTTCGGATATTACGCGCAAAAGCAATATCCGCCGCGCAACTTTTTATGATCACTACGCCAATAAAGAGGAATTGCTCCAAACCATGATACAGCGATCATGTACTGAGATCATTGATCACTTGACGATAGCCTCCAGCCCGAATACGTTTTCCTTAAAGGAAGCGGAGAAGGCGCTCGCCAATCTGCTTTCTGATTTATCAAACATGCCCATTGTCCATTTTCTTAATCGGGAATGGGGTGTTCCTCATGTGATACCTAATATGTTCAAAGCGCTAAAATCGTTTTATCTGCATCAGCAAACTGATATTCACGCGGAGAAAAAGCTTTATGCCCATTATGTATCCGCGATGATTATCGGGCTGATTTTGTATCGGCTGGATGAAGGGAAGGCGCATCCGCCTGAAGTGCTGGCGAGGGAGTTTTTGCAGTTTTTGGATGTGAAGAAGTATAAGGTTGTATTGCTATAAACGAGAAAATCAGCCTGCGGAGTTACTTCAATATGTTTCGAAAAGGAAATCTTAGAGAGGTAACCGTTACAACGGATATAAATTCGCCCGGATACTCAGTCCGGGCTTTGTGTCGTTATGTCACTTGTTCTTTTGCGTTTCTTTCTTTTCTTTCAAGGTGAGATTTAAAAATAGAAGGGCCAAAAGAATCAGAGCAATGTTCACCGACCAAGATTTCCAGCTTGAAGCAGGGTCTAAAATCGTGTTGAAAAGCAAGTGAATGATAGAAGAAAATGAAAAGAGTAAAAATAATAGTTTGTTTTGCGACATAAATTGCGTGCCTTTCTGTCAAATTTTATTTTTATACTACTGTAAACCTAATAAGGGATATACTTTAAATATTCATTGAATTTTTGGTACTTTTAGCTCGAAAAGTACATAGTTAAAATAGATAAGATATAAAGCAAGGTTAAAAATACTCATCCCTGTTAATCTCCAATAAATGCTAAATTTATTGTAAAATATATCTGGATAAATGCAATATGTAGTTGTATTTCACTTGAAAAAAAGAAATACAATGAAGAGGGAGCTTAACCTGATGATTCAGGTTGAGCTCCCTTTTATTTTGCTATATCTATGGCTGATTCATATTTGTTAATTAACGCACAAAATTGCGCAGCATGTCTATTTCGTTTCTTCCTTCCACTTATCATCAATCAGCATCTTCCCAGGCCATGTATATGCCATGATGCCGCCGTCTGCGGTGATGTCTTCTCCTGTAACGTATGAGCTGTCGTCTGACGCGAGGAACAGCGCTACTGTCGCCATTTCCTTCGGCTGGCCAAGGCGGCCGAGCGGCGTGATCCATTTGTTGGCTTCGCGGAATGCTTCGCCCATTTCCTGTTCTTTGGTGCCTGCTAATTTGTCAATCAGCGGGGTCTCGATCGTACCTGGCGAAATGGAATTGACGCGGATGCCGTCTCGTGCGTAGTCGATGGCCATCGCCTTTGTCAGGTTGGTGATTCCGCCTTTTGCCGCGTTGTAGCCAGAGCGGTCGAGGTCCGCGGCCCGGCCTGACATGGAGGAGGTATTGATGATGGAGCCTCCTTTTTCGAGCATGAGCGGAATCAGATATTTGCTGCAAAGGAACGTGCCTCGCAGGTCGACGGCGATAATGCGGTCAAACAGGTCAACCGGATATTCGTGCACCTTTCCGCCCTCCTGGTCAACGCCGGCATTATTAAACAGAATATCAATGGTTCCGTATGCCTCCTTGATTTGATCAGCAAATGCTTTCACACTGTTTTCATCTGACACATCGAGGTGAAAGGATTCGGCCTGTCCTCCGTTTTTTCTGATTGCGTTCACTGTTTCTTCCATTTGATCTGTATTGATATCTCCGATCATCACGCGCGCGCCTTCATTGGCAAAAACCTCTGCCGTCGCTTGACCAATGCCGGTCGCGGCGCCTGTGATCACTGCTGTTTTGTTTTCAAGTCTTCCCATGATACGAGACCTCCTTTTACTATTTGTCTTCCCGCTGTGTACAGTGATAAACATGCGAGAAAAGAAATGCCAGCATATGTTAAGATGAATTAGAAATTGTTGGGAGGTTTGTAAGTTTGAAGGTACAGCATAAGAAGGAGCTCAAATTTTATTGCTTCGTGACCATTCCATCTGCATTTGTTGTGCTGACTGTCATCTCTTTTTTATTGCAAGAGATTACGTTTCCGGTGACTGCAAGCGCATTTCTGGATGCTTCATGGCATAATCTATTGTTTTTGATACCGTTCGGTTTGTTTTTCTACCCGGTGCATATATGGATGAAGCGGGAGTTTGGCCGCTGGAATGACGCAGAAAAAAAGAGAGAATGATGAAGCCTCTCTTTTTTATTAGAATGAGTGTGAAAAAGAGTGAAAACAAGCCCAACTAATGTTAAATTTACATATATATGCATCTATCAATCTAATTGACAATTGTCACCGTATGTGATAAATAGATGCTGAAAAGGGTTTACATAACGTTAAAGGAGCGATCAAGAGTGGCGAAAAAAGAGTTTAAAGCAGAATCTAAACGCTTGCTGGATATGATGATTAACTCCATTTATACCCAAAAAGAAATTTTCCTGCGCGAGTTAATCTCCAATTCGAGTGATGCAATTGACAAAATCTATTACAAAGCGCTGACGGACGATGCGCTTACGTTTGATAAAGACAGTTACTACATAAAGGTCGCGGCTGACAAAGATGCGAGAACATTAACTATCTCTGATACGGGGATCGGGATGACAAAGGATGAGCTGGAACAGCACCTCGGCACGATTGCAAAAAGCGGTTCCCTCGCGTTTAAAAAGGAAAACGAGCTGAAAGACGGGCATGACATTATCGGGCAGTTCGGTGTCGGTTTTTACGCGGCATTTATGGTTGCCGATGTCGTGACAGTTATCAGTAAAGCGCTTGGCAGCGATGAGGCTTATAAATGGGAGTCTGCGGGTGCAGACGGCTATACGATTGAGCCGTGTGAAAAGGATTCCGTCGGTACAGACATTATCCTGAAAATCAAAGAGAACACAGAAGATGACAGCTATGACGAATTTTTAGAGGAATATCGTTTAAAAGCGATCATCAAGAAGTACTCCGACTTCATTCGCTACCCAATCAAAATGGACACAACCATTAATAAGCCGAAGGAAGGCAGCGAAAATGAGTTTGAAGAGGTGCAGGAAGAGCAGACGGTCAACAGCATGGTGCCGATCTGGAGAAAAAACAAAAGCGAGCTGAAAGATGAGGACTACGAAAAATTCTATGCTGAAAAGCATTACGGGTTTGATAAACCGCTGACACACGTTCATATCAGTGTGGATGGAGCGGTACGCTACAACGCAATTCTATTCGTCCCTGAAAACATGCCGTTTGATTACTATTCCAAGGAATATGAAAAAGGCTTGGAGCTGTATTCCAATGGCGTGCTGATCATGAATAAGTGCGCAGATCTGCTACCGGACCACTTCAGCTTTGTGAAGGGGATGGTCGATTCCGAGGATCTGTCGCTTAACATTTCCAGAGAAATGCTGCAGCATGACCGCCAGCTGAAGCTGATCGCGAAAAACATCAGCAAGAAAATCAAAAGCGAGCTGCAAAGCCTGTTGAAAAAAGACCGCGAGAAATACGAGACGTTCTACAAGTCGTTCGGCAGACAGCTGAAATTCGGCGTGTATAATGATTTTGGCGCGAATAAGGATCAATTGAAGGATCTCCTATTATTCTACTCTTCAAAAGAGAAAAAACTGGTCAGCTTAGACGAGTATGTTTCCAGAATGCCAGAGGAGCAAAAATACATTTATTACGCGACCGGTGATTCTTACGACCGCATTGAGAAACTGCCGCAAACGGAAATGGTGGCGGACAAAGGCTATGAAATCCTCTACTTTACTGAGGACATCGATGAGTTTGCAATTAAAATGCTGGCTTCTTATCAGGAAAAAGAATTCAAGTCCGTATCAAGCGGAGACCTTGGCATAGACACGGATGAGGATCAAAAGCAGTCCGAGGAAGAGGAAAGCAAGTATAAGGATCTATTTGAGGAAATGAAAAACATTCTGTCAGACAAGGTGAAAAACGTCAGAATCTCAAAACGGCTTAAATCACATCCAGTCTGCCTTGCAGCTGACGGCGAAGTGACAATTGAGATGGAAAAAATCTTAAACGCGATGCCTGACAGCCAAAATGTAAAGGCGGATAAAGTGCTGGAAATTAACCCGAACCACGAGGTATTCCAAACGCTCCAGGACGCGTTTGCACAGGATAAAGAAAAGCTGAGCCTGTATACAAACCTTCTATACAATCAGGCGCTTCTCATTGAAGGCCTGCCGATTCAGGACCCAGTTGAATTTACGAACAATATTTGCAAGGTCATGGTGTAAACAGAAAAAGGAATCGTCCCATAAGGAGACGATTCCTTTTTTTATAATGTTCGCTCATTCAGCACTTGGTTTTGGGTGCTTTTCTTCTTTTTAAACCGGTTTTTCAGGCTAGCTTCAATTTCCTCCAAGCTTCGCCCTTTGGTTTCCGGCACCATGTAGAAAGCGAAGAAAAATGAGAGAAGACAAATGACTGAGAAAACCATAAAGACCCATGCAATGCCCATTGCGCTTAGCATCAGCGGGAAGACGAGCGACACGATCAGGTTGGCTGCCGATAACACCAAAGTCGTGAACCCTGTCGCGGCTCCGCGCGCTTTGGACGGGAAGAGCTCAGGCATGAGCACCCACACTACCGGACCCCATGTCGCCTGGTAAAAGACGATATAGACGCCGAGAAAGACTACTGTCATCCACGCTGTTGAAGCAGAAAGCCCCAGTGTCAGGAGCACGCCTGATAAAGCAGCAAGGCTCAGTGTGATGCCGACACTTCCCCAGATCAGAAGCTTTTTGCGTCCGACACGGTCAATTAAAATCATGGCAGTGATACACATGATGACGTTGAGGACGCCGATTCCCATTGTGCCGAGTGCGGAAGCTGACGTGCCAAGACCGGCCTTCGTAAAAATGGTCGGCGCGTAGTAGATGACCGTGTTAATGCCGACAGCCTGCTGGAAAATAGCTAGGCCGACGCCAATCAGAAGCATAGGGCGAATCCATTTGGCTTTTAGGACACTGAGTGTCGTTTCTTTTTTCTCTGCTTCTCCTTGCTTCATCTCTGCCAATTCCATTTCGATGTCTTTGGGATCATGAGTGATGTTCATGATTCGTCTCGCTTCTTCTTCACGGCCGCGCTTCACGAGCCATCTTGGCGATTCCGGCATGAACGCGATGCCGATTAACAAAAGCACGGCAGGCACTGCGGCAAGACCGACCATCCAGCGCCACGCTTCAAACGGTGTGAACAGGTAGTTCACGATATAAGCGAGCAAAATTCCTGTGACAATCATTAAGTTGTTCATTGTGCCGAGTGTACCGCGAATTTTTGTCGGTGCCATTTCGGAAAGATATACGGGCACAAGCGCCGTTGAACCGCCGACGGCCAACCCGAGTATCACCCTAGATGCAATCAGCATGCCGATTGTTTGAGAAAACGCGCAAGCGAGCGCACCGATAATGAAAATGATGGAAAGGACAAATACAACCTTTCTCCTGCCCCAGCGGTCTGAGCATGTGCCGCTCAAGGCCGAACCGAAAATCGCGCCAAGGAGCAGCATGCTGACAACCAATCCTTCTGTCAATGTCGTTAAAGGAATATCGTTATTGATAAACAGGAGTGCTCCGGAGATGACACCTGTATCGTAACCGTAAAGCAGTCCCCCTAAAGCGCCGAAAAAGTAGATCATATATTTCCTTGTGTCTTTCTTCACAAATGTCTCCTCCTCAGTTGTTGAGCCAATGAGTATCTAAAATGTGTAACAAAGTTAATAGATTAGTACCCATTTCCTATCTCATTTGAAACATTTGTTTTGAAAAAAAAGAAACAGTAAAGCCAAAAGAGATGATCACAGATCCGCTGGATTTAGGAAAAACGAAATAACTTCGAGATATGCTCAGAGAAACCATTAAAAAACCTTACTCACCCGGAGTAAGGTTTTGATTACGACACGTTTATTCTTCTCCCTCGTTAACGAAAACCAAGGCGGAGAAGCCTTTTTTCTTATCAAATTGCAATTCAACGACGGTTACGTCTGGATTGAAGTTGTGGTATTCCTCTAAGAACTGAATAATGCCTTCTGAAATGTCATCTGACATAAGCTGCTTGTGGTGCAGGCCAAATTTGGCTTCAGCGAAGAACCCTGTACGCTTATTGTAAGATAGCTCCCTTACTTCAACGTCTTCAGGGTAGATATCTTCTTCATTGGAAATATACACGCAAATTCCGTCTACAATTTCTTGCTCATTTAATATTAATCGCATTGCCTAAAATCTCCTTCTGTACGTCTTTGGTGCTTTAAATGCGCGAATCAATGCGATGACAATGATTAAAATAATGATCAAAGCGATGATATCAACGATCCAGGCAATGGGTGAAGCGCCATAAGAAACATAGCCTGGGCCTCCGACTGGATGATAGGTGTAACCCCATGGGTGCATCATGCTGATCATGAACATACCCATTGTAAATCCGCTATAATATCCAAACCATCCTGATGGCGCGAAACCTGCGTGATAGTAATGATTGACTGAAACATAACGTCCGCCAACATAAGCTTTAGACGTTTTTCCGCTGTATGTCTTTCCGCTTACTTTTGATGTAGCGCCGGAAAAGGTGCCTGACGATTTTTTAGAGCTTGATGAGCTTGCCTTTTCCGAAGGCTTCTTTTTAAGCGATATCGATGATGATGAATTGTCAGATGTCTTGGATTTTTTGCTAGAAGAGCTTGATCCTGAGCTGTAGCTTGATTTCGGGCTGGATTTATAGCTTCCGCTGTATGATGAGCTTGAGCTTCGGCTGCTGTAACTAGATGATGAGCGGCCGCTAAAGCTTTTTGCATGAGAAATCGTTGATGGCAGCAGTACACCTAAAGCAACGGTTACTGCAACTAAGGCTTTTACATATTTAAGTTTCATTCTGTTTCCTCCATAGACCGCCGAAACGGTCCGCTATTCTGAGCTGCGAATCAAAGAAGCTGGATCAGCTTTTTTGCTTGTTATGAGTCTATATTTCTAGGTGAGATTAACATTGCATGCTTTTACTTTTTCATCACTTTCTTTCTGAGATAAACTACCTTTATTTTATCGGATGTATGGCTCTTTTTGTAAGATTTTGCTTCTAGGAATTTATCGCACAAGAAAACAGCCTTCCCCAATGGAGAAGGCTGTTTTCTTCTTATGCGAACAGCTTATCAATAAACGAAATATCTTCTTGAGAAAGCGTCACGTCGGCTGTTTTGATGTTATCAATCAGCTGATCGGCACGTTTTGCTCCAGGGATTAAAATATCAATTTCCGGTCTTGCTAAATACCAAGCCAATACGACGTGAGGGATATCCACGTTGTGTTTCTCAGCAATCGGCGCAAGCTTGTTGACCTTTCTGATATTTTCTTTGAAACGCTCGCCCTTGAAGTGTTCCTGTTCGTTGCGCAGGTCGCCTTCAGGGAACGTTGTATCTTCTGTATACTTTCCTGCCAATAAACCAGATACGAGCGGGAAGTAAGGGATAAATGAAATGTTATGCTCCTTCGTATACGGGAAGAATGTGTTTTCCGCTTCACGGTTTAACAGGTTGTATTCACCTTGCAATACATCTACCAAACCGTCTCTGTTTGCTTCTTTCAATTGCTCTAAAGAGAAATTGGATACACCGATGGAGCGGATTTTTCCGGCTTTCTTCATCTCATTCAGCGCGTTAACGGCTTCATCCTTCGGAGTATGTTCGTCAGGGAAGTGAATGTAGAACAAATCGATATAATCGGTATTCAAGCGCTTCAGGCTTTCATCAACTGATTTTTTAAGAAATTCTGGTGAATTATCAAAGACAAAGTCATTGCCTTGTTTTCTGTGAGCGGCTTTTGTGGCGATGACAACATCTTCACGGTTGAATTCACGCAGCACTTCACCAATTAATTCTTCGGAACGGCCGATCCCGTAAATATAAGCGGTGTCTAACATTGTCACGCCATTACGAATCGCCTCGCGCACCAATTCTTTTCCGGTTTCTTCATTCAGGTTCGGGTAGAGGTTATGTCCTCCGACAGCATTTGTTCCTAATCCGATAGGGAATACCTGCAAGTCTGATTTTCCGAGCTTCGCTTTTTTCATGATCTGCCTCCTAGAATAAAATGGATGATAAACTCTCAACACTATTGTAAACGTTAGGCCAGATGAATGCCGATTTGATGCTCATTGCAGTACTGCGTGTACTCGTCGTCTAATGGCTGAGAGGTCACAATGCAATGCAGCCTGTCAAACGGCGCATATGTCAGAAGCGTTGATTTTCCAAATTTAGAATGGTCAGCTAATAGATACACTTCTTTTGCTTTTTCTGAAATCCTCTTTTTAATTTCATACTCCAGCAGATCCGAATTGGTCAATCCGTGTGTCAGCGTCGTTCCGGTAGCGGACATAAAGGCTTTGTTGATATTGTACTTATCAAGCATAGCCGGGTCGTCCATGCCGACAAAGGAGCGGGTTTTTCTCTTATAGTTGTTTCCGATAATGATTAAGTTGATATTCTTCAAAGCTGATGCCGCATTGATAATATCTAAACTGTTGGTTAAGATGGTGACATTTTTGGCAGGATCAAGCGTATCAAGAATAGACTTTGTCGTCGTTCCTGAATCAATAAAGACCAAATCATGATCTTCAATAAAACGGGAAGCATAATGAGCGATTTTTGTTTTTTCATCCTGGTGCTGAATGGTGCGATTTTCAAAAGGAACTAATGCGGTTTTTTCAATAGATGTTACGCCGCCGTATACTTTTTCAATCGCACCCTTTTCTGTTAGCTTGTTGATATCACGTCTGACTGTGTTTTTGGAGACATTGAACACCTGGCACAGCTCATCTAAGGAAACAGTGCCATGCGATAAAATGTACTCCTCCATTTCCTGAATCCGCATCAGTTTCATATAAAAAACTCCTTCTTGAATCTTTACGTAACATAAATATATAATAAAAACCAAAAGTTAATCAATAGTTGCTTAAAAAATGATAACATCGTTATATAACTTTCGCAAGATTCGACGGCCTTCTCTTACCTCTCTTAATTGATTGAAAGATTAATATAATAAAAATAATGAAAAAATTTAGTGTTTATGATTGACTTATGGGTATTATGCGATTAGAATATAACCAAGAAATGACCAAAAAGTAACCTGATGTGCATGAAATGGTTGCTTGTATGTAAATATGCATCCGCCATTTATTTTTTTGTTTTTTTTGAAAGCGTTTAATTCTTGGCTTGCTGAAAAGTGGATATTGATATGAATCTATCCTGAACCATCCATACAAGTGTATGTGTTTACTAATGAAGGAGGCAATAAGAATGGCAGAAATCAGAAAATTAAAAAACTACATCAACGGTGAATGGGTTGAAAGCAAAACAGATCAATATGAAGATGTCGTCAACCCGGCGACGAAAGAAGTACTGTGCCAAGTGCCGATTTCTACAAAAGAGGATATTGATTACGCAGCGCAAACGGCGGCTGAAGCATTTAAAACATGGTCAAAGGTGGCGGTTCCGCGCCGTGCCAGAATTCTATTTAACTTCCAGCAGCTGCTGTCCCAGCATAAAGAAGAACTTGCTCATCTGATTACCATTGAAAACGGAAAAAACACGAAAGAAGCTTTAGGTGAAGTGGGACGCGGGATTGAAAACGTAGAGTTCGCCGCTGGAGCACCTTCCCTGATGATGGGTGACTCGCTTGCTTCCATCGCAACGGACGTTGAAGCGGCGAACTACCGTTACCCAATCGGAGTTGTCGGCGGAATCGCGCCATTCAACTTCCCGATGATGGTTCCTTGCTGGATGTTCCCGATGGCGATCGCGCTCGGCAACACATTTATTTTAAAGCCATCTGAGCGGACTCCGCTGTTAACAGAGAAATTGGTTGAGCTTTTTGAAAAAGCGGGCCTTCCGAAAGGGGTATTCAACGTCGTATACGGTGCGCATGACGTTGTGAACGGCATCCTCGAGCATCCTGAAATTAAAGCGATTTCATTCGTAGGCTCCAAGCCGGTCGGCGAATACGTCTACAAAAAAGGAAGCGAACACTTAAAACGCGTTCAATCTCTGACCGGCGCGAAAAACCATACGATTGTCTTGAACGATGCGCATCTTGAAGACACGGTCACAAACATTGTCGGAGCTGCTTTCGGTTCTGCCGGTGAACGCTGCATGGCTTGTGCGGTTGTGACGGTTGAAGAAGGAATCGCCGATGAATTTATGGCGAATCTGCAGGAAAAAGTGGCGGACATTAAAATCGGTAACGGCCTTGATGACGGCGTGTTCTTAGGACCGGTGATTCGTGAAGACAACAAGAAGCGCACGCTCAGCTATATCGAAAAAGGCCTTGAAGAAGGTGCCAGACTCGTATGTGACGGACGTGAAAATGCGTCAGACGACGGCTACTTTGTCGGCCCGACGATCTTTGACAATGTCACAACAGAGATGACGATCTGGAAAGATGAAATTTTCGCTCCGGTCTTATCTGTCATCCGTGTGAAAAACCTGAAAGAAGCGATTGAAATCGCCAATAAGTCTGAGTTTGCGAACGGCGCCTGCTTGTTCACATCCAACTCAAACGCAATCCGCTACTTCCGTGAAAACATTGATGCGGGAATGCTAGGCATCAACCTTGGTGTCCCGGCTCCAATGGCGTTCTTCCCATTCTCAGGCTGGAAATCTTCATTCTTTGGAACGCTGCATGCGAACGGAAAAGACAGCGTCGACTTTTATACACGTAAAAAAGTAGTTACGGCAAGATATCCGGCACCTGATTTCAACTAAACGACGAAAAGCCGAACGGCGTCCATGTGCGCTGTTCGGACTCATTCTGCCAATAGAAAGAGGAGGGCTTCACTATGAGTTATTTGTTGCGTAAGCCGCAGTCGCATGAAGTGTCTAATGGGGTCAAACTCGTGCACGAAGTAACGAAATCCAACTCTGATCTCACTTATGTAGAGTTTAAAGTGTTAGATCTTGCTACAGGTTCAAGCTATACAGAAGAATTGAAAAAACAAGAAATCTGTATTGTGGCGGTAACGGGAAAAATTACAGTGACAGATCATGAGTCGACTTTTGAGAATATCGGCACGCGTGAAAGCGTATTTGAACGAAAACCGACAGACAGCGTTTATATATCAAATGACCGAGCATTTGAGATCACAGCGGTCAGCGACGCAAGAGTGGCGCTTTGCTATTCTCCATCGGAAAAGCAGCTTCCGACAAAGCTGATCAAAGCGGAAGACAACGGAATTGAGCATCGGGGGCAATTTTCAAACAAGCGTACTGTTCATAACATTCTTCCGGATTCAGACCCTTCAGCTAACAGCCTATTAGTAGTTGAAGTCTATACAGACAGCGGTAACTGGTCCAGCTACCCGCCTCATAAACATGATCAAGACAACTTGCCGGAAGAATCTTTCTTAGAAGAAACGTACTACCATGAGTTAGACCCGGGACAGGGCTTTGTGTTTCAGCGCGTATACACAGATGACCGTTCTATTGACGAGACAATGACTGTGGAAAATGAAAACGTTGTCATCGTTCCTGCGGGATACCACCCGGTAGGCGTTCCGGACGGATACACATCCTACTATTTAAATGTCATGGCAGGGCCGACGCGAAAATGGAAGTTTCATAATGATCCGGCGCATGAGTGGATTTTAGAACGTTAACAAGTGAGGAGTGGCTGTTTACGATGAAGTATACATTCAATGAAGAGAAGGCTTTTGATATTGTTGCCATCGGCCGGGCATGTATTGATCTGAACGCAGTCGAATACAACCGCCCAATGGAAGAAACGATGACATTTTCGAAATATGTCGGCGGTTCACCTGCGAATATCGCGATCGGCAGCGCGAAGCTTGGCTTAAAAGCGGGCTTCATCGGCAAAATTCCAGATGACCAGCATGGAAGATTCATAGAGTCCTATATGAGAAAGACCGGCGTTGATACAACACAGATGGTTGTTGATCAAGATGGACACAAAGCAGGCCTTGCATTTACAGAAATCCTCAGCCCTGAAGAATGCAGTATCTTAATGTATCGCGATGATGTGGCGGATCTTTATCTTGAGCCTTCAGAGGTAAGCGAGGACTATATCGCAAATGCGAAAATGCTGCTTGTTTCCGGGACAGCGCTCGCAAAAAGCCCGTCACGGGAAGCGGTATTAAAAGCTGTTCAATACGCGAAGAAGCATCAGGTTAAAGTGGTGTTCGAACTGGATTACCGCCCGTATACGTGGCAGTCATCAGATGAAACAGCCGTTTATTATTCTTTGGTTGCCGAGCAGTCTGATATCGTCATCGGCACACGCGATGAATTTGATGTGATGGAAAACCGCACAGGCGGAAGCAATGAAGAATCCGTCAATCATTTATTTGACCATTCAGCCGACCTCGTTGTCATCAAACACGGCGTCGAAGGCTCTTATGCATACAGCAAATCCGGCGAGGTATTCCGCGCCCAAGCGTACAAGACAAAAGTGCTGAAAACCTTTGGAGCCGGTGACTCCTATGCGTCAGCCTTTATCTATGGTCTTGTCACCGGAAAAGACATTGAAACGGCATTGAAAAACGGCAGTGCTTCAGCTTCCATTATGGTGAGCAAGCACAGTTCGTCAGAAGCGATGCCGACTGCGGATGAAATCGTACAGCTTATTGAAGCACAGTCATAATTGATTGAAAAAGATCGAGTAAAGGTGGGATCGTTTGTGGGAAAGAAAATTCGCTTAACAACAGCACAGGCGCTGATTAAATTCTTAAACCAGCAGTACATCCATGTTGATGGAAAGGAAGAGCCTTTTGTCGAAGGGATTTTCACAATTTTCGGTCATGGAAATGTATTAGGGATCGGGCAAGCGCTTGAGCAGGATGCAGGCCATTTGAAAGTCTATCAAGGGAAAAATGAACAAGGAATGGCGCATGCGGCCATGGCGTACAGCAAGCAAATGCTGAGAAGAAAAATATATGCGGTGTCTACATCCGTCGGACCTGGAGCGGCTAACTTGGTGGCGGCAGCCGGCACTGCATTGGCAAACAATATCCCAGTTCTCTTGATTCCGGCAGACACATTTGCGACAAGGCAGCCAGACCCTGTACTGCAGCAAATGGAGCAAGAATACAGTGCGGCGATTACGACAAACGATGCATTGAAGCCTGTATCGAGATACTGGGACCGCATTACGCGCCCTGAGCAGCTGATGAGCAGTTTGCTGCGCGCGTTTGAAGTCATGACTGATCCGGCAAAAGCAGGTCCGGCAACGATTTGTATTTCTCAGGATGTTGAAGGGGAAGCATACGATTTTGATGAAAGTTTCTTCGTCAAACGGGTTCACTATATTGATCGCATGCAGCCGAGCGAGCGCGAGCTTCAAGGAGCGGCGGAGCTGATTAAATCCAGCAAAAAACCTGTGATCCTCGTCGGCGGAGGCGCAAAATATTCCGGTGCGCGCGATGAATTGGTTGCCATTTCTGAAGCCTATAACATTCCGTTAGTTGAAACACAGGCAGGAAAGTCTACAGTTGAGGCTGATTTTGCGAACAACCTTGGCGGAATGGGCATCACAGGTACACTTGCGGCAAATAAAGCGGCCCGCCAAGCTGATTTGATTATCGGCATCGGCACAAGGTATACAGATTTTGCGACATCCTCTAAGACCGCTTTTGATTTTGATAAAGCGAAGTTTTTGAACATTAATGTCAGCAGAATGCAGGCGTATAAACTTGATGCATTCCAAGTGGTAGCGGATGCGAAAGTGACGCTTGGCAAACTGCACGGCTTGCTTGAAGGCTATGAGAGCGAGTTCGGCACAATGATCCGGGAGCTGAAGGACGAATGGCTCGCTGAACGCGAACGTCTCAGCAAAGTGACATTTAAGCGGGAAGCATTTGATCCAGAAATCAAACATCATTTCTCTCAAGAAGTTCTGAACGAATATGCTGACGCGTTGAATACTGAGCTTCCGCAAACAACGGCATTGCTGACAATCAACGAGACGATTCCTGAAGACAGCGTCATCATCTGTTCAGCAGGCTCACTCCCAGGAGATTTGCAGCGTCTGTGGCATTCTAATGTTCCGAATACGTATCACCTGGAGTATGGATATTCTTGCATGGGCTATGAAGTGTCAGGGACACTCGGTCTTAAACTGGCCCATCCTGACAGAGAAGTGTATTCAATCGTCGGGGACGGCAGCTTCCTGATGCTTCACTCTGAGCTGATTACGGCGATTCAGTACAACAAGAAAATCAATGTGCTGCTCTTTGACAACTCGGGATTCGGATGCATCAACAACCTGCAAATGGATCACGGCAGCGGCAGCTACTATTGCGAGTTCCGCACAGATGACAACCAAATCCTGAATGTCGATTATGCGAAAGTCGCTGAGGGATACGGCGCGAAAACCTACCGCGCAAACACAGTAGAAGAATTAAAAGCGGCGTTAGAGGATGCGAAGAAACAGGATGTATCAACATTAATTGAAATGAAGGTTCTGCCAAAAACAATGACGGACGGCTATGACAGCTGGTGGCATGTCGGGGTGGCAGAGGTATCTGAACAAGAAAGCGTACAGAAAGCATACGAAGCAAAAGAGAAAAAGCTGGAATCTGCGAAGCAGTATTAGAGGGGAGGCACCATAGATGGGCAAAAATGAAATCCTGTGGGGGATCGCTCCCATTGGGTGGCGGAATGATGACATGCCTGAAATTGGAGCGGGAAATACACTTCAGCATTTGTTAAGTGATATCGTTGTCGCGCGTTTTCAAGGCACGGAGGTCGGGGGCTTTTTCCCCGAACCTGCCATCCTGAACAAAGAGCTGAAGCTTCGGAACTTACGCATTGCAGGCAAATGGTTCAGCAGTTTTATTTTGCGTGACGGACTTGGTGAAGCGGCAAAGGCATTTACCCTGCATTGTGAGTATTTGCAGCAAGTAAACGCGGATGTCGCAGTTGTCTCTGAACAAACCTACAGCGTGCAAAGCTTGGAGAAAAACGTGTTCACAGAGAAGCCGCACTTCACGGATGATGAATGGGAACGGCTTTGCGAAGGGCTGAATCACCTTGGCGAAATTGCCGCTCAGCATGGCTTGAAGCTTGTCTATCATCATCATCTCGGCACTGGTGTCCAAACAGCGGAAGAAGTGGACCGCCTGATGGCAGGAACTGACCCTGCGCATGTACACCTCCTCTATGATACAGGCCATGCGTATATTTCTGACGGCGATTACATGGGGATGCTTGAGAAGCATATCGGCCGCATCAAGCATGTGCACTTTAAGGATGCCCGCCTGAATGTCATGGAACAATGCAGGCTCGAAGGACAATCGTTCCGGCAATCATTTTTAAAAGGCATGTTTACGGTTCCCGGTGACGGCTGCATTGACTTTAGAGAAGTATATCAGCTGCTGTTGAAGCACAGTTATTCCGGATGGATTGTCATTGAAGCTGAACAGGATCCCGATGTTGCCAACCCGCTTGAATATGCATTGATCGCGAGAAACTATATTGATCAGCAGTTGTTGGATTTGGCTTAATGGGGACTGAACATATGGGCAATACCAATGGAGATTCAGCCTTCAATAAACGGACAATCGCGGCAGCATTGGCCAACTATATTGATGCCGGTTCAATTGTGGCAGGCTCCGCCGGTTTATCGTTATGGGTCAGTTACCTTAAGCTGTCCGATACACAGATCGGGCTGCTCGGCGCGCTGAGCGCAAACGCGATTTCTGCTGCTGTCGGCGCGCTGCTCGGCGGGTTTCTGGCTGATAAAGTCGGACGGAAGGCTGTTTATACCAATAGTATGCTGGTTTATGCACTAGGGATTTGTTTGGTTTTATTTGGGGTTAATTTCCCCATGTTGTTAAGCGGTTACATGATTATCGGTTTATCGGTTGGAGCTGATATTACCGCATCATGGACCATTATTGCTGAAAATGCGCCAAAGAAGAATCGGGCCCGTCATTGTGGCGTGGCACAAGTCGCTTGGGCCGCGGGGGCAGTCGTTGTGCTGCTTCTCTCTGTACTGGTTGGTGATTTGGGCCTCTTGGGGAATAAAATCGTATTTGCCCATCTGCTTGTGATTGCGCTGATTACGTACATCCTGAGAATCAGGCTTCCGGAGTCAGATGCCTGGCAGTCAAAAAATCAGCCGGAGGATGGTCAAACAGAGAAGGCGGCTGTATTGAATAAGACATCGTATTTTGATTTGCTCAAGCCTATGTATCTCAAAAGCATCCTGTTTTTGATGGGTGTGTACTTGATTTGGAACTTAGCCGCCGGGGTCATGGGCTTCTTTATGCCATACATTTATCAGCAGGTCGGCGGTGTATCTGCCAGCACGGCAAACCTATTGCAAATGGGGCTGTTTATTTTCACAGGATTGGGGGTCGCCTTGATCTTCATGCCCTTTGCTGACAAACATAGAAAAACCGTATTTGGAATCGCCGCTTTTATGGCGGTGATCGGCTGGACACTGTTTCTGCTGCCGGTTGAAGGCCTGCCGATTCTGCTCTTGTTTATTGTCGTGATCGGCATTAATAACGGGGCCGGGCAGCAAGCGAACTATCAGTTATGGGCCAGCGAAATCTTTCCTACGCAATATCGTGCTTCCGCACAGGGACTGATGTTTTTCCTTGTCCGTATTTCAATAGGGATTTGGAGTCTGTTTGTCCCAATGATTATCACCAATTTTGGCATTGGAACGATGGCTGCAATTCTACTCGGATGTGTGACGGCCAGTATGATCATCGGGCTGCTCTTTGCGCCGAATACGTCTGGCAAGTCGCTTGAACAAATTCAAGAGGAACTCTACGGATCTCCTCGGAGCCAAGTAAAGCAAGAAACAGAAAGCAAAATCATGTAACCAATAGAAGGAGTGGCTGTCAATGAGTTTACGTATTGGCGTAATTGGAACTGGAGCAATCGGAAAAGAACATATTAACCGCATTACTAACAAGCTGTCCGGCGCGGAAATCGTAGCTGTAACGGATGTTAATCAAGAAGCTGCACAAAAGGTCGTTGAGCAATACCAATTAAACGCGACGGTGTATCCGAATGATGACAGCCTGCTTGCAGACGAAAATGTAGACGCTGTCTTAGTGACAAGCTGGGGGCCTGCGCATGAGTCAAGCGTGCTGAAAGCCATTAAAGCCCAGAAATATGTATTCTGTGAAAAACCGCTCGCGACAACGGCTGAAGGATGCATGCGCATCGTCGAAGAGGAAATCAAAGTGGGCAAACGCCTTGTTCAAGTCGGCTTCATGCGCCGTTATGACAGCGGTTACGTACAGCTGAAAGAAGCGCTCGATAACCATGTTATCGGCGAGCCGCTTATGATTCACTGCGCGCACCGCAACCCGACTGTAGGAGATAACTATACAACGGATATGGCTGTAGTCGACACGCTTGTTCATGAAATTGACGTGCTTCACTGGCTCGTCAATGATGACTACGAGTCCGTTCAAGTCATCTATCCAAAAAAATCGAAAAACGCGCTACCGCATTTAAAAGATCCGCAAATCGTCGTAATTGAAACGAAAGGCGGCATCGTCATCAACGCTGAAATCTATGTGAACTGTAAATACGGCTATGACATTCAATGCGAAATCGTCGGAGAAGACGGCATCATCAAGCTTCCCGAGCCATCAAGCATCAGCTTGAGGAAAGAAGGCAAATTCAGCACTGATATTTTGATGGATTGGCAGAGACGCTTTGTGGCTGCGTACGATGTGGAAATCCAAGACTTTATTGATTCAATTCAAAAGAAAGGCGAGGTCAGCGGACCGACGGCATGGGACGGCTACATTGCCGCTGTTACAACAGATGCTTGTGTGAAAGCCCAGGAATCCGGACAAAAAGAAAAGGTTGAATTGAAGGAAAAACCGGAATTCTATCAATCTTATACAACAGTTCAAAACTAAAAAACAGAGGAGTGAAAATATGAAGTTAGCATTAGATCCATCCATGTATCGTGATGATTTAACTTTGGAGGAAACGGTCTATAAAACGGCGGAGCTTGGCTATGAATATATCGAATTGTCTCCGCGTGAGGATTTTTGCCCGTTTTATAAATATCCGAAAGTCGATTCAGCAAAGATCAAACAATTAAAGCGCCTTTTAAGAGATACAGGTGTTAAGCTTTCATCACTCCTTCCGCTTTACCACTGGGCGGGTCCTGATGAAGACCGCCGGCAGGCAGCGGTGCGCAATTGGAAGCGGGCGATCGAAATTGCGGTTGAACTTGAAGTGGATTTGATGAACAGTGAATTCAGCGGATCAAAATATGATCCTTTAACAAGTGAAGAAAAATTTATCAAATCCATGGATGAGCTTCTCCCAGTCTTTGAAAAAGAAGGCATTAAACTCAATCTTCAAGCCCATCCATACGATTTTATCGAAACGCACAAAGGTGCGATGGATATGATCCGCGCGCTTGACAAGGATTGGCTCAATCTTGTCTACTCGACTGCGCATACGTTCTTCTATGATGACGGCAAAGGCGACATTGAGACCATGTTTGACGAAGCCGGGAACCGTCTCACACATGTTTTATTTGCAGATACCTATAATCATAAAGCGGCTCATGGCCTGCGCTACATCGTCAATCCGCCTGACGCGAAAGTAACGGTTCACCAGCATTTGGACATTGGCCAAGGCGAGGTTGATTTTGAGACGATTTTCAGAAAGCTGAGAGAGATGAAGTTCGACGGAATTGCGACGAATGCCGTTTTTGCTTGGGTCGGCGAAAGAGCGGATGAATCAAGCCGATTTATGCTTAAGAAAATGAAAGAAGAATTAGGGATGGCATAAGCTGAGCATGGAGTTCGGCGGGATATGGCGAACAGCCTTCCTGCCGAACTCCCTTCATATCTAACACGAAGATGGGGGAGTCTGACATGAAACTTTGTTTTAATGAAGCGACAACATTGGAAAACTCAAACCTTAAACAGGATTTAGAACTATGCGAAAAGCACGGCTATGATTATATTGAAATCCGCACAATGGATAAGCTGCCGGAGTACTTAGAAGACCATTCACTGGCTGAGCTTGCGGAGTACTTTCAAACTCATCACATCAAGCCGCTGGCCTTAAACGCGCTTGTTTTCTTCAACAACCGTGATGAAAAGGGCCACAACGAGATCATCACTGAATTTAAAGGCATGATGGAAACATGCAAAACCCTCGGTGTGAAGTATGTGGTGGCCGTTCCGCTTGTGACAGAACAGAAGATTGTAAAAGAAGAGATCAAAAAGAGCAGTGTAGAGGTGCTGACTGAGCTTTCAGATATCGCGGAGCCGTACGGCGTAAAAATCGCGCTTGAATTTGTCGGCCACCCGCAATGTACGGTCAATACGTTTGAACAAGCGTATGACATCATAAACACAGTCAACCGCGACAATGTCGGGCTTGTCCTTGACAGTTTTCACTTCCACGCCATGGGTTCAAACATTGAGAGCTTAAAGCAGGCGGACGGAAAGAAAATCTTCATCTATCACATTGATGATACCGAAGATTTCCCAATCGGCTTTTTAACGGATGAGGACCGTGTATGGCCGGGACAAGGGGCGATTGATTTAGATGCACACTTATCAGCACTGAAGGAAATCGGTTTTTCAGATGTTGTATCGGTTGAGCTCTTCCGCCCTGAATACTATAAGCTGAGTGCTGAGGAAGCCATTCAAACAGCGAAAAAAACAACAGTGGACGTCGTATCAAAATACTTCAATATCTAATGGAAAAAGGAGGGGTGGACATGGCTTTTGTATCGATGAAAGAGCTTCTTGAAGATGCAAAGCGGGAGCAGTATGCGATCGGCCAGTTTAATATCAACGGTTTGCAGTGGACGAAGGCGATTTTGCAGGCGGCGCAAAAGGAGCAATCACCGGTCATCGCCGCGGCTTCCGATCGCCTGGTCGACTATTTAGGCGGATTTAAAACGATTGCCGCCATGGTTGGCGCGTTAATGGAGGACATGGCGATTACCGTTCCCGTGGTGCTTCATCTTGATCACGGAAGCAGTGCGGCACGCTGCAGACAGGCCATTGACGCCGGATTCAGCTCAGTGATGATTGACGGCTCCCATCAGCCGATTGACGAGAATATCGCGATGACAAAAGAAGTCACCGATTATGCCGCAAAGCACGGCGTGTCAGTAGAAGCGGAAGTCGGCACGGTCGGCGGAATGGAAGACGGCCTGGTCGGCGGGGTCCGCTATGCCGATATCAAAGAATGTGAGCGGATCGTCAAAGAAACCAATATTGACGCGTTGGCCGCCGCCCTCGGCTCTGTACACGGCAAATATCAGGGTGAGCCAAATCTCGGATTTAAGGAAATGGAGGCTATCTCTCGCATGACTGATATTCCCCTCGTTCTTCACGGGGCATCCGGGATTCCGCAGAATCAGATCAAAAAAGCCATCACGCTTGGCCACGCGAAGATCAATATTAATACGGAATGTATGGTCGCCTGGACAGACGAAACACGCCGCATGTTCCGGGAAAACAGCGATTTGTACGAACCGCGCGGCTATATGACACCCGGCATTGAAGCCGTGGAAGAGACAGTGCGAAGCAAAATGAGAGAGTTCGGATCAGCCGGTAAAGCAGCTAAGCAGCAGGTCGGCTGAAGAGAACAGAAACCGCCGGGATGGCGGTTTTTTTGTGCGGTGTTGCGTCCGTACACCCGAAACGATTATGATGATGGCAGCAGCGTAAAAAAACGGGAGTGGTACAGTTTGAATAAAATCATGATTGTGGAAGACAGTGAAGACATTCGCGGACTATTGCAGAATTACCTTGAAAAATACGGATATCAAACAGTGGTCGCCGCGGATTTTACGGCTGTTCTTGATGTCTTTTTGCGGGAAAAGCCTGATCTGGTGCTGCTTGATATCAACCTGCCGTCCTATGACGGCTATTATTGGTGCCGCCAGATCCGCCAGCATTCCACAAGCCCAATCATTTTTATTTCAGCCAGAAGCGGGGAAATGGATCAGGTGATGGCGATTGAAAACGGGGGAGACGATTATATCGAAAAACCGTTTTCTTATGATATTGTGCTGGCGAAAATCAAAAGCCAGATCCGGAGGGCGTACGGGGAGTATGCCGCAAAGCAGGGGGAGAAAGTGGTTGAATATGCCGGCGTTCAGCTCTTTGTGGAACGGTTTGAACTGCGTTTTCAGGATGAAAAAAGTGAGCTTTCTAAAAAAGAAAGTAAGCTTTTGGAAGTGCTGCTTGAGCGGGGAGAAAAGGTGACGAGTCGGGACCGTCTCATGGAAAAGACGTGGGACACCGACATATTCGTCGATGATAATACACTTAACGTGTATATCACGCGGCTCAGAAAAAAACTGCGGGAGCTGAATGCGCCTGTTTCAATTGAATCGGTGCGGGGCGAAGGCTACCAGCTGAGGGCGCAGTCATGAAGCTGTTTCTCCGGTCTCATACAGTGCTGATCCTGCTTTTTCTCCTCCAAGGGCTGTTTGTCTTCTTTTATTACTGGTTTGCAGGTCTTCATTCTTTTTCTCATCTGTTTTACATATTGGGCGTCCAGCTTCTTATTTTGGCGGGTTATCTTGCCTATCGCTGGTACAAAGACCGCGGCGTGTATCATTGGCTCAGCTCGGAGCAGGAAGGGACAGACATCCCGTATCTCGGTTCTTCAGTGTTTTGTTCAGAGCTGTATGAAAAGCAGATGGAGCTGATCCGGCTGCAGCACCAGAAGCTCCATGAGACCGAAGCTAAGCTGGAAGCGCGGGTGACGTATATGAATCAATGGGTGCACCAAGTGAAGACGCCGCTGTCGGTCATTAATTTAATCATTCAGGAAGAGGATGAGCCCGTTTTTGAACAAATCAAAAAAGAGGTTCGGCAGATTGAATTCGGGCTGGAGACGCTTCTTTATTCATCAAGGCTCGACCTGTTTGAGCGGGATTTTAAAGTAGAAGCGGTTTCCTTATCAGAGCTTCTCCAATCAGTCATTCAAAGCTATAAACGATTTTTTATTCAATACCGTGTTTATCCGAAAATGGACATTCGCGATGACCATGAGATTTACACTGATGCAAAATGGCTCAAATTTGCGATTGGCCAAGTGGTTACAAATGCGGTCAAGTATTCGGCAGGCAAGAGTGACAGACTGGAGCTGAATGTCTTCCGCGATGAAGACAGGACGGTGCTTGAAGTCAAAGATTACGGTGTCGGAATTCCCTCGCAAGACATCAAGCGGGTATTTGATCCTTATTATACCGGCGAAAACGGGCGGCGTTACCAAGAATCTACGGGAATCGGCCTCCATCTCGTCAAAGAAATTACGGACAAGCTCAATCATACGGTGGACATCAGCTCGTCTCCCGGTGAAGGGACAACGGTTCGATTTTCATTTCTTACAAAAATGTAAGGCTGCGTTAAGAAAACAACATAGCTCGTTTTGTTTCCCCTTGATAACATGGATTTACGTCAAGGGGATTTTTATGTTAAATGCCCCGGCACTACATGAAAGCAGCCCAGACCAACAAGAATAAAACCATAAGGAGGATTTTCATGGCGAATATGCTTGAAGTCAAACATATAAATAAAACCTATAAAGGACAAGTATCTTATCAAGCCTTAAAGCAAATTTCATTTTCAATAGAAGAAGGCGGGTTCACGGCGGTGATGGGGCCATCCGGCTCCGGAAAAACAACGCTTTTGAATATCATTTCAACGATTGACCGTCCGGATTCAGGCGATATCCTGATTCACGGAGAAAACCCGCATCGCCTGAAGCGGACAAAGCTTGCTCATTTCCGCCGCAGGCAGCTCGGATTTGTGTTTCAGGATTTCAACCTCCTGGACACGCTGACGATCGGTGAAAATATCATGCTGCCGTTAACGCTTGAAAAAGAAGCGCCGTCTGTAATGGAAGAAAAACTGCACGGCATTGCGGCAAAGCTTGGAATCGAAGACCTGCTTAACAAGCGGACGTTTGAAGTATCCGGAGGCCAGCGCCAGCGGGCCGCCATCGCAAGAGCGGTCATTCATAAGCCGTCACTCATTCTGGCCGATGAACCGACGGGAAACCTTGATTCCAAAGCGTCAAAAGATGTCATGGAAACGATGCAGAGCCTGAATCAGGATGATCATGTCACGGCTTTGATGGTGACCCACGATCCGGTTGCGGCAAGCTACTGCCGCCGCGTCATCTTTATAAAAGACGGCGAATTGTTTAATGAGATTTACCGCGGGGAAAACCGCCAAGTTTTTTATGAACAAATTCTTGATGTGCTGTCTATGCTGGGGGGAAACGCAAATGACCTTTCTTCAGTTCGCTTATAAAAACGTCACGAGGAACAAAAGGGCCTATCTTGCATTCTTTTTAAGCAGCGCCTTTTCCGTTTTGATTTTCTTTACCTTTGCGATGTTCCTGTTTCATCCGGCATTAAAGGAAGGCTACCTGAATAACATTGCCAAAAAAGGCTTAACCGCCGCGGAATGGATGATCTTTGTTTTTTCTTTCTTATTTGTTCTGTATTCGGTTAATGCATTTTTGAAATCGAGAAATAAAGAATTCGGCATCCTGCTCATGCAGGGCATTACGCCGGTGCAGCTGAGAAAGCTCATTACGGCGGAAAACATGATCATTGGCGTCATGTCGATTGCAGCCGGGATTATCGGAGGATTCATTTTTTCAAAGACGTTCTTTACGGTCGGCGCTTATATTTTAGAAATGGACGCGCTGCCTCTGTATATGCCATGGAAAGCGCTCGGCATTACGGCTGGCGGGTTTCTGCTCTTATTTTTCCTTTTATCGCAGTTTACGATCCTTTTTGTCAGATCAAATACGGTTATCAAATTAATAAAGGGCACTGATAAGATTAAGCCGGAGCCTAAGCCGTCCGTGCTTCTGTCCTTATTCGGCATCGCCTGTCTGTGCGGCGGGTACGGCATGGTTCTGAAAGGCAATGTCCACGGGGCCGAGCCGTTTATCATTTTACTGCTCACCGTCATCGGTACGTATTTCTTTTTCAGCCAAAGCAGCATCTGGATTCTGCGCGCGCTGAAGAAGTGGAAAACCTTTTATCTGCGCGGGAAAAATGTCATTTGGGTTTCTGATCTTGTCTATCGTTTAAAAGACAACGCCCGCCTGTTCTTTATCGTCAGCATTATTTCCGCGGTTGCGTTTACAGCTACAGGCGTGCTCGCAATGTACAAATCGACCGTTGGGGCGGAAGAGTCCGCTTATGAGATGGAGTATATATCTTTCAGTAACAATCCAAAAGAACAGACTCATTTGAAAGATATTGACCATGAACTGAAAACACACGGCTTTACGTATAAGAAAGACAAAATAGATGTTTCTTATGTCCGCTATCAGGAAGGAGAAACTGTTCCCCCTGTTTACATGATCAGCGAGTCGGATGTGTCAAAATATTTCCATGTTAAGCTGAACGGCCTGAAAAATGATGAGGCTGTCTATTTCCCGGGCACGTATGACCGCAATTTCAAAAACGAAGCGCCGGATCAGCTGAAGCTGCTGAACCAAAAAGGCAAGCCGTCTGACCAAAAACTGTCGGTAAAAGAAGTCCAAAAACCGCTGATTTCATTGAATGCCATCATCGCGGTGAACGATCAAACCTTTGATCAGCTTAAATCACTCGGTGATAAAGCGTCATTATACGGCTATAGCTATGATCATTGGAAAGACAGTCTTGGGATCAGCCAATCTTTGAAAAATGAGATTTACGGCAACTATATCGACGTGCATTCTGATTTTATGGCAAAAGCCGGTACTTACTATGATACGGTGCAGCTGCCGAGCTTGAGTTTATTTATCGGGCTGTTTATCGCGATCGTCTTCTTTGTCGCGGCAGCAAGTTTCTTATATTTCAGGCTGTTCACCGATTTAGATGAAGATCGGGAGCGCTACCGTTCACTGGCCAAAATCGGCCTGAGTGAGCGTGAAATGTCACAAAGCGTGACGATACAATTGGCGATTCTCTTTTTCTTTCCATTTGTCATTGCCGTCATGCATACGCTGTTTGCCTTGAGAACATTGGCCGTCGAAGGCTATTCCGATGTAGCGGGGCCGCTCAGTCTCACTATCGGAGGGTTTTTCATTTTTCAGCTTTTGTTCTTCCTCGTGGTGCGATCAAACTATTTGAAAAAAATGAACAAGTAAGGGGAGTGCAAAGATGAAAAAAGCATTGGCGATCCTGGCCGTCTTGGCGGCTGCTGCCGTAATATGCGGTCTTCTCTTTTTTCATAATGATGTTACAGACAGATTTAATCCGTTTATTCACCAGCAAGATGTCTATGTGCAGATTGATCGAGATGGCAGACATCTTAGCCCGGGCGGTACTGAATATACATTAGACGGATACAATGCATCCGGAAAAAAAGAAGAAGTGACCTTTTTCGCCGGCAAAGAGCTTCGTAAGAACGCGTATTTGAAGGTGAAGGCGAAAGGAAAGTATGTCGAGACCTGGGAAGAAGTCAGGTTTGAAGATATGCCGGACTCCGTACAGTCAAAAATAAAGTGAATCAAAAAAACGGCACAGTGTCATGACTGTGCCGTTTTCTTTATTTTTTATTTTCTTCGGCCCGTTTGATCAGCATGTCGGTGATGATATCCACCTGTTTGCTGACAGAAATCGGATCGTACGGGTAGAACGTGTCAAAGTCATTGATAAACACGCGATTATGTTTAACAGCGTCAAGATTCTTCCAAATAGAGGAATTCTCCAGCTTGTCGAGTGTTTTGCTTTCGCCTTTCGGGTTGTAATCCGTAATGAACATATAATCTGCGGCATACTCAGGAATAACCTCTTGAGAGAGCTGTTTCATCTCTCCTTTTTTGATGACATCTTGCTCAATTTTTTCAGGCGCTTTTAATCCAAGTGCATTGTATACAGCTTGGCCGCCGCGTCCGCCATTGTCATTGAACACCCAGAATTCGCCCTTGTCTGTGTTTTCATAAATGCCGAAGGTCGCATCTTTGTCGACGACGCCGGCAATTTTCTTTTTAGCTGCTTCCGCTTTTTTGTTAAAGTCAGCCATAAATGAAGTAGCTTTGTCCTTTGCTCCTGCGATATCTCCGAACATGCTGACTGTGTCCTCTACGTTTTTCGCTGTGTTATAAGGTATGACAACAGTCGGAGCGATTTTCTTTAATTTATCAACATTCTCTTCATTCATGACAACAATTAAGTCAGGCTGAAGCTCCATCACTTTTTCAACGCTGATTGGATCACCGACATCCTTCACATTTTTTAGCTTTGTTTTTAAAAACGGATTATCAAATGACCACGAGCCTGAGCCGACTACATTGGCCCCGACAGACAGCAATTCACCAGCATAAAAATCAGTGACGATGCGTTTTGGATGTGCAGGAATGTTGACGTTCCCTTTTGGTGATTTGTATGTTCTCATTTCTGTTTTTTCGGAAGCAGAATCGCTTGAGCTCCCTTTAGAAGCCGTGCCGCTGCAAGCGCTGACAAACATGAGAAGCAGCACAAGCATGCCCACGAGCAATATGTTCTTTTTCATCAAAAACCCTCCCAATATGTATGTAAATATATTAGTAATGATTATCATTATCAATTAATAATATAGCAAGAAACCCGTTCTCCGTCTATCACTATTTTAAAGGGAGAACGTTTTTTCATTTATAGGTGACGCGGTATGCCTAATCGATTATTATAGGTAAATAGGAGGAGAAAAATATGGGAATTACAAAAAGAGGTGCCGCATGGGAATGGCTGCATAGCTGGTGGATGCTGTTTATTTTCATGCCTTTTGCCATTACCAGTTTTTTTGCCTTTTTATTTATTGGCATCAAGGTTAGAAATAGAAAGTGGATTATGTACGGAATCATTTATTTTTTCATTTTTGCGTTTGGTTTTGTTTTGCCCGATCTGCCCGGTGTTTTTATTGTAGTTCCGTTATGGGCGGTGACCATTATTCACGGCTTTAAAGTGCGCCCGCTGTATTTGATTCAGCTGGATGTCTACAAGGATCATGTGGAGGCACGCGCTTTTGCCGAGGCAAGAAGTGAAGCCGAAAGCAGATTTCATGCGCCGAAACAGTCTATTCAGGATATACATATTCGCAAAGAACAGTAAGAAAAAAGCTCAACACTCGCATTGTGTTGAGCTTTTTCTATCCTACTGCTGATAGGATTGCTGCTGGAATGGCGTATTTTGGCCGAATGGAAGTGTAGACACATTCGTATTCATCACGCTGGATTGTCCAGTAAGTTCCTGCTGCATTTGGTTGCACATGTTGACAACCTGCTGGCATTTTTGAATCGCCATGTCATGTCCGTGAAGCGCTTGTTGAATCGTATGTGCAGCTTGTTGTTCGTGGTTTAGAATCTGCTGCAGCATTTGGATGTTTTGCTGCTCCTGATGAAGCATTTGGCGGTATTGCTGGCTGCTTTGCTGTGTTTGCTGAATGAGCTGCTGTGCAGTTTGGCGGCATTGGTTCAGCTGCTGCAAGCCGTGTTGTGTATGATGCATAAATCATTCCTCCATGTGATCGATTGACGTGAGTCGGTATTATCATGCAACTGGTATGAAAAGAAATTCTGTAAATGAGGAACTACAATTATTTTCCTCGGACCCTCTGTCTTTGAATGAAAACGGTAAAGATTGTATACTGGGTACAAACCCTTTTTATGTAAATGTTCCGTTTTAAAAATATAAGAATGGCGGAAAACGAAACCCTGAAATGGGAGAATCGTATTCCGCTTTTTTTTCTTTGTTTGCTCAGAAACCGCCTTCTCCTGCAGTAAATGGGATATTCAGCCTGTTTTCTACTGTGCGGAGGCGCTGATTGAGCCGATTTAAGCGGCGTGTATGGCGTTCAACAGCCTGGCTTAGCTGATTGACCTGTTCGGCCATTCGTGCAATTTCGCGGTTTTGACGGCGGTCTTCGTTTGTCAGACGGGTTAGTTCTCTTGTCTGCTGTTCATTTTGCCGTTCAAGCGCGGCAATCCTTCTTTCCAGTGCAGGCTGTCTTTCCATTTGGTATGGCTCGTATACATCCTGCTGTGGATAAGGATTGTATTCATAGTGGCTATAGTAAGGTTCCTGCTGAGGCAGCTGTGGGCTGTAATATTGATAAGGGTTCATTATGATCAATCTCCTTGTGGGTGAATTCCTTATAACTTATGTAGTCATTGGCACAGTGCCACGGCATTCGCCTAAAAAGAGGAGGAAAGGATAGGGTTCTCCTTGAAAAACAAATATGGCATTTTGTTATTCATTGCTATATGCATTATGGTATCCGGCTGCCGGCAGCAAAAAGAAGAGACGCCGTTTTATTACGGAACGTGGGATGAGGGGCTTGCCCCCGGGCCAACGGACGGCGTGAAATCAGCAACAGTCACATTTACCAAAGACGAGGTTGTGGAAACGGAAGTGATGGAAGGAAAAGGAGAGGTACAGCTGCCTTTTATGGCATACAAGGTGATTTCCCAAAGCGCTGACGGGTCTATCGAGATTCAGTATCTCGGTCCTTATTATCCGCTCAAAAGCACGCTGAAAAGAGGCGAAAACGGGACATTGATATGGGAGCAAAATGGACAGACAAAAACGATGACAAGAATCGAATCAAAGACCGGCAGGGAGGAGAAAGATGAGAAATAAAAAAGCTGAAAGAATGGTGGCAGCGGGGCTTGTTTTACATATCATTCAGTGGATATTTATATTATGGGCTTTTCTCAAAGTCAAACATTTATTTAGTGACTATACGTTCTATAACCCTAATGTCATCAGCGGCTCCATGCAGTCTTTATCGTTTATACAAATGATGCGCGCTATGATGTACTCAGGGGCAATCGTGAATTATGTGTTGTTTTTTGCACTTGTATTGCTTATTTATGGCATCGTGCTTCATGCCATCCTGATCGTTCTGGAAATGGCGGCTTACGTTATGATCAGACGGAATCCTTCATCTTCCTGGGGGTTCTTTTTCATCGCGGCGGGTGTGAAGCTTGCCATCTTGAATATAACCGGCATTCCGTTTTTAGCTGCCGGCTTTATGCTGATGAAACAGAAAAAAGCAGAAAACGGCGTCAAGGCAGAAAGAAAGCGGAAACCGCGCTTACGTATCCGAAGACAAGAGCGGCGTCTAAATAGAATCCGGAGAAAACCATCTCTTCCGGTTGAATATCAAAAAGAAAAAACGATATGATGGGACTATAGCCTGAAAACGACATGAAGGAGATGCAGGATGTACAAACTAATTGCAATTGATATGGATGGAACACTTTTAAATGATCATCATGAAGTAACAGAGGAGGTCCGCGACGCCCTTCACGCGGCAAAAGCGGAAGGTGTCAAAATCGTGCTTTGCACCGGCCGGCCTATCGGGGGAGTGCGGAGATACTTAGATGAACTGAATTTAATTGAAGAAGGCGACTATGTCATCGCGTATAATGGGGCGCTTGTTCAAAATACGCATACAAATGAAGTGGTCTCAGAGCTGTCTCTCAGCTATGATGATTTGACTTCACTATATGACCTGAGCTTAGAGCTGAAGACGCCGATGCATTTCTTTGACTCATCTCATTTGTATACGCCTAACCGGGATATTAGCGAATTTACCGTATACGAATCCTATGTGACACAGGTGCCGCTTCATTTCCGCAAGATTGACGAGGTGCCAAAAGATATCCTCATCCCGAAAGTGATGTTTATTGATCAACCGGAGAACTTAAGCCGCGTCATTACATCGATTCCGAAAGACGTGAGAGAAAAATATACAATGGTCAGAAGCGCGCCTTTCTTTTATGAAATTCTGCACCCAGAAGCAAGCAAAGGAAATGCTGTACGCCAGCTGGCACAGCTGCTTGGAATTGAACAGGCGGAAGTCATGAGCATAGGCGACAACGGGAACGACCTGACAATGATCGAATGGGCGGGCTGCGGGGTGGCCATGGCAAACGCCATCCCAGAAGTATTAGAAGCCGCGAACTTTCAAACACGCTCCAATAATGAACATGGTGTTGCGCATGCGATTCACGAGCTTGTTTTGTCGAAATAATGAAATCCAGCCTCTTAGGCTGGATTTTTTGTTATTTTGTGCCCGGCCGGTCTGTAAGCGCCATGAGGCCTTTTTGCGGAATGGACGCTAAAACTTCTTTTCCTGCTGCCCCATCGATATTTAGAATATCAGCGATTGATCATGAAACTACAACATTTCTGATTGGCTCTGATACAGCAGGGGCTAGTAAATATAAAAACGAAGCTTTCACCATAAACATCAGCTTAGTACATTGAACGAATCTCCTCGCCTTAATGTTGGAAGGTGATGTCAATCTTTTGACGAATCTCTTTGTCTTTCGTTATGCTGATAAAACAAGTTGTTCACAAAATGTATGATTTTAGCCTGAATTGAAAGGGGACTGAATCAGATGTGCACAAGTCTTACATTGGAAACTGCTGACCGGAATCATTTATTAGCGAGAACAATGGATTTTGCATTTCAGCTGGGGACGGAGGTCATTCTCTATCCGCGCCGTTACAGCTGGAAGAGTGAGGCTGACGGAAAGGTGCATCAAACACAGTACGCGTTTATCGGTATGGGGAGAAAACTTGGAAATATATTATTTGCCGACGGTGTTAATGAAAGCGGTTTATCTTGTGCGGCGCTTTATTTTATGGGATATGCGGAGTACGAAAAAACGCTTCGGGAAGACGGCGTTCATATTGCCCCGCATGAATTTGTAACATGGGCGCTGTCAGTTTGTAAGTCTTTGGATGACGTAAAAGAAAAGATCCACTCTTTAACGATTGTGGAGAAGAAATTAGATCTATTGGATACAGTTTTACCGCTGCACTGGATATTGTCAGACCGGACGGGACGCAGCTTGACAATAGAACCGAGAGCAGACGGCATCAAAATCTATGACAATCAACCAGGTGTAATGACGAACAGCCCCGACTTTTTATGGCATGTGGCCAATCTTCGGCAATATATAGGAATAAGGCCGAAACAATTCGAGAGCAAGGAGATGGGCGGATTGATGCTGTCCGCTTTTGGCCAAGGCTCGGGTACAGTGGGTCTGCCGGGAGATTATACACCGCCTTCACGGTTTGTCAGAGCTTGTTATCTGAAAGAACATCTAGAGCCTGCGGCAGATGAAACGAAAGGTGTATCAGCAGCTTTTCAGCTTTTGGCAAACATGGCGATACCCAAGGGTGCTGTGATAACGGAAGAAGACGAAATTGATTATACGCAATATACTTCTGTGATGTGCAGCGACACGGGAAACTACTACTTTCATCACTACGACAATCGGCAAATCCAAAAAGTAAGTTTATTTCATGAAGACCTAGACCGCCTGGAGCCTAAAGTGTTTTCTGGTAAAGCAGAAGAAAGTATTCTAGAACTTAATTAAGATTCAATCAGCTGATTTCGGTATGAATCCGGGATCAGCTTATTTTTTTATGCAGCGTCCCAGCTTCTGAATGAGCGGCAAAATGGACTGTACTACGACGGCAATCACGCGCGTTTATTAGCAAAGAGTAAAAGCGGCGGCAAAATGCGTACGGTCGGAAGTGCAGATAAGATGCAAGCTGCATTTATATAAAACTTCGGCTCAAAGACTGTTTTGTGAGGATACAGGCTGCACAAATGCGTCCCATGATTCTGCGAGATTCTTTTCAGCTTAAAAAGAAAAATTTGATCTTAACTCATTGACAAACGTCCAAGACAAAGGTACATTTTGATTTATTCATATTAAACTACTAGGAATATAGGAGTTTATTTTTCGGATTATTCAGCCTAAAACATGATAAAAGGAGTATCGTCATGACAAGCAAAAAGAAACAAATCAAATTAGGGGTATTTTTAGCAGGTACAGGCCATCATGTTGCGTCTTGGCGGCACCCGAACGCGCCTTCAGATGCGAGCATGAATTTGGATTATTTTAAAGAGCTTGCGAAAACAGCGGAGCGAGGCAAGCTGGATATGCTGTTTTTAGCAGATAGCCTATCAATTGACAGCAAATCACATCCAAATGTATTAACAAGGTTTGAGCCATTCACCCTGCTCTCTGCCTTGGCGCAGGTCACATCAAAAATTGGACTGACAGCAACAGCCTCCACTACATACAGCGAGCCATTCCATATTGCCAGACAGTTTGCGTCATTGGATCATTTGTCTAACGGCCGTGCCGGATGGAACGTCGTCACTTCATCTATTGAATCAACAGCGCTGAATTTCAGCGGTGAAAAGCACCTTGAACACCATTTGCGCTATCAGCGGGCAGAGGAATTTGTCGAGGTTGTAAAGGGGCTTTGGGATTCATGGGAAGCGGACGCCTTTATCCGTAATAAAGAAACGGGTGAATTCTTTGACAAAGAAAAAATGCACGAGCTGAACCACAAAGGAGAATATTTCTCGGTTCGCGGACCTCTGAACGTTTCAAGAACGCCGCAGGGCCAGCCGGTCATTATCCAGGCAGGATCATCAGGAGACGGAAAAGCGCTGGCTGCCAGAACAGCAGAAGTGATCTTCACAGCGCAAAACCACCTGGAATCAGCCCAAGAATTTTATCAATCCATTAAAGAACAGGCTGCGGAATTCGGACGTGATCCAGAGAAAATCGCCATCATGCCGGGTATTTTCCCGATCATTGCTGATACCGAAGAAGCAGCGCAAGCAAAATACAAGGAGCTTCAAGATCTGATTATTCCATCCGTCGGTCTGCAAATTCTCCAAAATTACTTAGGCGGAATTGATTTGTCGGCATATCCGCTTGATGGGCCGCTGCCGAAGCTTGACGCGGATGCTTCCAATGCGGTGAAGAGCCGCTTCAAGCTTGTTCAGGAGATGGCTGAACGTGGCAATATGACGATACGCGAGCTTTACAAATACGTTGCAGGCTCCAGAGGCCACCATATCTTCGTCGGCACGCCGGAGCAGCTCGCCGACAAGATGCAGGAATGGGTGGATAAGAAAGCGTGTGACGGGTTTAACATCATGCCTCCGCTTCTTCCAGAAGGAATTGAAGTGTTTGTTGATCAAGTGGTTCCGATTTTACAGGAGCGCGGCGTGTTCAGAAAAGAATATGAAGGCACAACTTTAAGAGAGCACTTCGGTTTGGAAAAGCCGGTCAACCGTTATGCAAAGTAAGGAGGAACGCTAGATGAAGCCACAATATCGCCTTGCAGTTGAACGTGATGCCGAACAGCTTCTCGCGCTGACATTGCGGGCTTATGAACCGATTCGAAAGCTCGGCATTCGTTTTGCTGCCGCTCATGCGGACTTGGATTTGGTGCTGCAAAATATCCGGAAAAACGCCTGCTACGTCATGGAAGAAGACGGGCGGATTATCGCGACCATCTCCTTAAGAATGCCATGGGGACAGCAGCCGGGACCGTATGGCGTTCCGCATATCTGGTGGTTCGCTGTGGACCCTGACACCGGTAAAAAAGGAACCGGAACAAAGCTGCTTCAATGGCTGGAGGAAACAATCCTCCGCGATACGTTAAAGGTACCGTTTGTCTCACTCGGAACAGCGGATAAGCATCCGTGGCTGATTGAGATGTACGAACGAAAAGGGTATGTCCGCGCAGGTGAACAAGACCTTGGCAAAGGGCATATCACAGTTTATATGAAAAAACAATTGCGACATGATCTATAAAAAAGAAAAGGCGGGAAAATCAAATGAAAATGAGAAAATGGACTGTGCTGTTCGTTGCTGCATTATTAGCGGTGCTCTCAGCTTGCGGCAATGGAAACAGCAGCAGTAAAGAGGATGACAATGTGCTTCATGTCGGTGCGACAGGACAAAGTTACCCATTTGCATATAAAGAAAACGGAAAGCTGACAGGTTTTGATGTGGAAGTGATGGAAGCGGTCGCTAAGAAAATTGACATGAAGCTGGACTGGAAGCTGCTTGAATTCAGCGGGCTGATGGGAGAGCTTCAAACAGGCAAGCTTGACACCATTTCCAACCAGGTAGCTGTGACAGACGAACGCAAGGAAACGTATCACTTTACGAAACCATACGCTTATGCGGGAACACAGATTGTTGTTAAAAAAGACAATACTAATATCAAATCAGTAGACGATTTAAAAGGGAAGACAGTCGCGGCCGTTCTCGGTTCAAACCACGCGAAAAACCTTGAAAGCAAAGATCCTGATAAAAAAATCAATATCAAAACCTATGAAACACAAGAAGGCACGCTGAAGGATGTTGCGTACGGCCGTGTAGACGCTTATGTCAACAGCCGCACTGTGCTGATCGCGCAAATCAAGAAAACCGGTTTGCCGTTAAAGCTTGCCGGGGATCCGATTGTTTACGAACAGGTTGCATTCCCATTCGCCAAGGACGATGCGCACGACAAGCTCCGCAAAAAAGTCAATAAGGCGCTTGATGAATTGCGTAAAGACGGAACACTGAAAAAACTCTCTGAAAAATACTTTAATGAAGATATCACAGTAGAACAGAAGCATTAAGAAACGGCGGTGACTCACCAGAATGAACACGATTGATTGGGAATTCATGATATCAGCGTTCCCGACTTTAATTCAGGCCCTTCCGATCACGTTGTTTATGGCCATAGCGGCTATGATTTTTGCCATTATCGGAGGACTTATTCTCGCACTCATTACAAAGAACAAAATTCCAGTGCTTCATCAGCTGTCAAAGCTGTATATATCCTTTTTCCGGGGCGTGCCGACACTTGTGCAGCTGTTCTTAATCTATTACGGGCTGCCGCAGCTGTTTCCAGAGATGAGCAAAATGACAGCTCTCACAGCCGCTATCATCGGGTTAAGCTTAAAAAACGCAGCTTATTTGGCAGAAATCTTCCGGGCCGCCCTCAATTCTGTTGATGACGGGCAGCTGGAGGCGTGCCTGTCTGTCGGCATGACAAAACTTCAGGCTTACAGACGGATTATTCTGCCGCAGGCTGTCCGAAATGCAATTCCGGCAACGGGCAATACATTTATCGGACTACTCAAAGAAACGTCATTGGCCTTTACATTAGGGGTCATGGAGATGTTCGCCCAAGGGAAGATGTACGCTTCAGGAAACCTCAAATATTTTGAGACGTACTTGGCGGTTGCGATCGTCTATTGGGTTCTTACCATTATCTACAGCATGTTGCAGGACTTGTTTGAACGCGCCATGAGCAAGCCATACCGGACTTAGAGGTGAAATCAGTTGATAACAGTAAAAAATATTCGCAAAGCGTTTAAAGATCTCGTCGTGCTCGACGGAATCGATCTAGAAGTGAAGCGCGGAGAAGTGGTGGCAATCATCGGCCCGTCCGGTTCCGGAAAATCAACGCTTCTCCGGTGTTTAAATCTATTAGAGCGTCCGGATCAAGGCCTTATTGAAATCGGAGAAGCCAAACTGAATGCGGAAAAGTTTACACGCAAGGAAGCACATCGGCTTCGCCAGCAAACGGCAATGGTCTTTCAAAACTACAATCTGTTTAAAAATAAAACGGCTTTGCAAAACATTACAGAAGCTTTAATTGTGGCTCAACACAAATCACGCGATGAAGCGAAACGCATTGGAATGGAGATTCTGAAACAAGTCGGTCTGGAGCATAAGGCTGACAGCTATCCGATCACAATGTCCGGCGGCCAGCAGCAGCGAATCGGCATCGCCCGGGCGCTTGCGGTCAATCCGCATGCGATTTTGCTGGATGAACCAACGTCAGCGCTTGACCCTGAGCTCGTCACAGGGGTGCTTCAGGTTATCAAGTCCATTGCGGAAAAACAAACAACGATGATCATTGTTACACACGAAATGGCGTTTGCAAAAGAGGTTGCTGATCAAGTGATTTTTATGGCAGACGGCCATATTATCGAGCAGGGAACGCCAGAAGAACTGTTTGACGATCCGAAAAACGAACGGACGAAACGATTTATCAAGCAGGTGGGAGAGCCTGCAGAGCTTATATAAGAAGGGGAGAAGAACAATGGCCGACAAAACGTTTCATACCCGTTTAATCAATATGCGGCGTGATCTTCATGAACATCCTGAACTGTCATTTCAAGAGGTTGAAACGACGAAAAAAATCCGCCGCTGGCTTGAGGAGGAGCAAATCGAAATACTGGACGTTCCTCAATTGGAGACTGGTGTGATTGCAGAAATCAAAGGACGGGAAGACGGCCCCGTGATAGCAATACGGGCGGACATTGACGCGCTCCCGATCCAAGAACAGACGAACCTGCCGTTTGCTTCTAAGGTTGACGGTACGATGCATGCGTGCGGACACGATTTTCATACCGCTTCTATTATTGGTACAGCGATTTTGCTGAACCAAAGACGGGACGAGCTGAAAGGTACCGTCCGCTTTATCTTTCAGCCGGCCGAAGAAATTGCCGCGGGAGCAAGAAAGGTCATAGAAGCTGGCGTACTTGATGGCGTTTCCGCGATTTTCGGCATGCACAATAAGCCGGATCTGCCTGTCGGGACCATTGGTGTAAAGGAAGGTCCGCTCATGGCAAGTGTTGACCGGTTTGAGATCGTCGTTAAAGGGAAAGGCGGACACGCCGGCATTCCGAATAACAGTATTGATCCAATCGCTGCCGCAGGACAAATCATCAGTGGGCTGCAATCCGTGGTTAGCCGAAACATCAGCTCACTGCAAAACGCAGTCGTCAGTATCACAAAAGTACAGGCGGGCACGTCGTGGAACGTGATTCCAGATCAAGCTGAAATGGAGGGGACGGTTCGAACCTTTCAAAAAGAAGCGAGGCAGGCTGTTCCAGAGCATATGAAACGAGTGGCTGAAGGAATTGCAGCGGGCTATGGGGCTCAAGCAGAATTCAAGTGGTTTCCTTATTTGCCTTCTGTTCAGAATGACGGCACATTTTTGAATGCGGCATCCGAAGCTGCGGCACGGCTTGGCTATCAAACCGTTCACGCTGAGCAGTCTCCGGGCGGAGAAGACTTCGCTCTTTATCAAGAGAAGATCCCGGGATTTTTTGTCTGGATGGGAACGAACGGGACGGAGGAGTGGCATCATCCGGCCTTTACACTGGATGAAGAAGCCCTTACGGTTGCCTCTCACTACTTTGCGGAGCTGGCGGTTATTGTATTGGAGAGCATCAAATGAGCAAACAAGGGCTGACAGCAGGTCTTGCAGAGGCTGTGAGAACGTCACAACCTGAGCATTCAGTTGACGCGATTCGCGAAGCAAAAAAAGGATTACTTGATTTTACTGCCGCTTCATTCGCAGGAAGAGAAGATAAAGGGATTCAAAAGCTCCTCCGTCTGATAGAGGATGAAGGAGGCCTGCCCCTTGTCCCTCTTATCGGGCAAGGCAAAAAGGCCGCGCCATTACAATCCGCGATGCTCAATGGATTTATCGCCCATGCATTGGATTTTGATGATGTCCACTCCGATGTAAGAGGACATCCCAGTGCAGTCATCGTGCCTGCCCTTATGGCATCTGCCGCTCGCGGACATGACGAGCGGCTTCTTGGCGCTTATATTGTTGGTGTTGAAGTGATGGCACGGCTGGGCGAATCAATTGGGAGCCGCCACTATGAAAAGGGCTGGCATAATACGGGAACGCTTGGTGCGATCGCTGCTGCCTGCGCCGTAGGTTATGCTGAGGAGCTGACTCAGGAAGAGCTGGAAAAAGCGATTGGTTTTGCGGCTACGCAATCTGCTGGGATGAGAGTGCAATTTGGAACAGAAATGAAACCGCTGCACGCCGGTCTGGCGGCTCAGGCTGGCTTGCTGGCCGTTAAGCTGGCCCAATCAGAATTTGGCGGGTCCCGCATGGCACTTGATGGAGAAGCGGGTTTCTTCAGTCTGTACGGTAACGTTGAAAAAGCACAACACACTTTGCTAAACGATTGGGGTACACCGTGGAGAATCGTGCAGCCGGGCCTATGGTTTAAAATCTATCCATTTTGTTCCGCGGCACACCATGCTGCAGATGCGGTACGAAAGCTTATCTCTGAAGAAGCCATTTCTGCTGCCAATACTGAGCGGATTGAAGTGATTTTTCCGCCAGGCGGAGATGCTGCATTGACGGAAAGATCTCCAAAAACTGGAGAGGAAGGCCGTTTCAGCGTTGAATATGTGATTGCTCTTGCTTTGCACGGACACGAGCTGACCATTGAACATTTCAACAGCCAGCCGATCCCAAACGGCATTCAAACGACAATAGGGCATATTCAGCGCGTATATGACAATGCTATTCAGCCGGCTCCTCATGCCGTTCCGAAAGGCCGTTTCACGATTGTCCGGGCCTATTTATCAGACGGCCGGATTTGCGAAGCGCGTGTGGACTGCCCAAAAGGGGCGCCAGGAAATGAGCTGTCTGAAGAAGACATAAAAGAAAAGTTGATATTAACTGTTCCGCAAGAAAAAGCGCGACGCATTATAACAGCCGTTGAAAAAGCCGATATAAAAGAATTTTTAGCTCATATTGAATAAGATTCAGCTCTATTCAATGATTTCAGGTGATATGATAAAACCAATCATACGTTTGAAAAAGGAGTAAACCATGACGGTGAATGACGCGGTTGTATTCATTTTGGCTGCCTTTTTACTATGGGGAGCGGCGGATTATTGTTTGGGAAACAGATGGGGGCTAGGCGAGCGGTTTGCGGACGGCTTTAAAGCTATGGGGCCGCTGGCGCTGTCCATGATCGGCATTGTGTCACTGGCGCCCGTGCTGGCGGCAATCCTGATTCCCATTGTTTCTCCGGTTTACACAGCGATTGGCGCGGACCCTTCTTCCTTTGCGAACACCATTTTGGCGATTGATATGGGAGGATATGCGCTGGCCGGAGAAATGGCGAAAGATCCGCAGGCCGGGCTGTTTTCATGGGTGTTTTTAGGAACAATGATGGGACCGGCAATCGTCTTCACGATCCCCGTCGCTCTTGGCATCATCGAAAAAGAGGACCATCCGTATTTTGCGAAAGGCATATTAATCGGGCTGTGCACAGTGCCGATCGGTTGTTTCATCGGCGGATTATGCGCGGGTTTTAACATCGGCATGATCGGTAAAAACCTTCTGATCCCGAGTCTGTTATCTGCTGTAATCGCTTTTGGGTTATGGCGGTATACCGACAGTATGATTCGGTTGTTTCATCTCTTCGGGAAAGCGGTCAGTGTGGTTGCGATTATCGGGCTTGCGGCTGTCTCCGTTGAAACGCTGACTGGCATTGTGCTGATTCCGGGAATGGAGAATGTCGAGACAGGGATACAAACGACAGGGACTATCGCCATTGCTCTGGCAGGGGCGTTTCCGATGACAGCTTTTATCACAAAAACCTTTAAAAAACCGCTGCAGGCTCTGGGGAAATGCCTTCATTTAGATGAGACAGCAACAGCAGGCTTGGTGACCTCTTTGGCGCATCATATCCCGATGCTGGCTTCATTAAAGGATATGACGCCGAGAGGAAAGGTCATCACTGTCGCGTTTGCGGTCAGCGGCGCCTTTGTACTGGGCAGCCATCTCGGTTTTGTGGCCGGAATGAAAAAAGAAATGGCGGCGGCCATGATCATTGGGAAATTAGCAGGCGGAGTCACAGCTGCTGCGGCGGCTGCTTGGATGATGCCTGCACAGTCAGCTGATCAGCAAAAACGTATCTCAGCCGGCCATAGCTGAGGCAGAAGCTGTTTCAACTTTGTCCAATCGGGAATGTTACAGTAAAGATTTCTGTGAAAGAGGGTTGGACACATGGCGGGGAAAGACCAGTACGTGTCAAAAATAAAACAGGAAACCAAGCCTTGGATCAAACGATTCGGGAGGCTTGGTTATTTTGCATTCGGCGGCGTTTTTATTCTGCTTGGAATTTTGGCATTTATGACGGCTGCCGGGGCAGGCCGCGCGAAAGACTCGAGTGGAGCGCTCCAAACGCTATCGCACATGCCGTATGGATCGTTACTGCTTTTTTTAATAGGTGTCGGTCTTATCGGCTATGTGATCTGGATGGTATTAAGCGCGATCAAGGACACGGAGGGCCACGGAAACAGCAGGCGCGGCCTGTCACGGAGAATAGGAAACTTTTTCAGTGCCGCCGTTTACGCATCCATCGCTTGGAATGCCTTGCGATTTGTATGTGGCCAAGGGGACGGCGGCACTTCAGAACAGACGTGGTCAGCTTACGTATTGGCGCAGCCGTTTGGCCAATGGCTCACAGGGCTTACGGGTGCGGGTTTTATCGTATTTGCGATTGTTCAATTTATGAAAGGCGTTCGGGCTGCTTTTATGAAAGAATTCGATACGTCAAAAATGAATAAACAGATGATATGCATTACGAAAAACACCGGACGCGCAGGCAATATCGCCCGGGCCATTATTTTCTCAGCTATCGGCTATTTTCTCATCAAGACAGCCATGACCGCTGATCCCGACGACACAAGAGGCTTTGACGGCGCACTCGCTGAACTCGCGCAGCAGCCGCATGGCAAATTGATTCTGTCTATATTAGCGTTAGGCCTGATCTTATATGGAATGTATGCTATTATGAAAGGCATTTATCAGCATATGACATGGGAGGAGTGAGCTCTGGGCAGGTACGCGTCAAGAGCGTTTTTCAGTTTTGCAGAAATCAGGTGGATGAAAGCTGGCGCCAGCCTGTATAATAAAAGCAAATCAAAAGCAGTTTTCATCAGGACTGATCCACAGGGAGGTGCAGAATGGATCGGGAAAAACAACAATTAAGCATAGAAGCGGCAAGGCTTTACTATCAGTCTGACTACAGTCAGCGGCAAATTGCTGAGCAGCTCAACATTTCAAGGCCAACCGTTTCCCGGCTGCTGCAATATGCAAAGGAAAAAGGGTATGTCCAGATTCGCGTCATGGACCCTTTTGAGGATCTGGATGCGCTCGGTTCCATGCTTGAAGAGAAATATGGTCTCCTCGAGGCGCATGTTGTGTTTTCCCCGACACCCGATTATGCAGGAATTACACATGACCTAAGCCGCTATGGTGCAGAATATATGCATGAAACGGTAAAAGACGGCGACATTGTCGGCGTCAGCTGGGGAACCACCATGTATCAAATCGCGCAAAACATGCAGCCGAAGCAAGTAAAAGGCGTCGAGGTCGTCCAGCTGAAAGGCGGCATCAGCCATTCCCGGGTAAACACGTATTCGGCTGAAACGATTCAGCTGTTTGCGGAGGCTTTTCAAACGATGCCGCGCTATCTCCCGCTTCCCGTCGTGTTTGATAATGCGGATGTGAAGCGAATGGTGGAGAAAGATCGTCATATTGAGCGGATCATTGAGATGGGCAAGCAGGCGAATATCGCTCTCTTCACGGTCGGGACTGTCCGTGACGAAGCGTTGTTGTTTCGGCTCGGATATTTTAACGAAGAAGAGAAAGCCCTGCTGAAAAAACAGGCCGTTGGGGATATTTGCTCACGCTTTTTTGATGCGAAAGGGAATATTTGCAGCAGCGCCATCAATGACCGGACCATCGGTGTTGAGCTTGAAGACCTCAGACTGAAGGAACGCTCCATTTTAGTTGCCGGCGGAAGCAGAAAAGTATCTTCCATTCACGGAGCATTAACCGGAAAATATGCCAACGTTTTAATCATTGACCAGCATACCGCAAGGGTGCTTGTTAATGATTTGTGACACGTTCAAACCGTTCGCTGAACAAAATTTCAATTACCAATTTACATATGTTCAAAAGTCGGTTATGCTAAAAAATATCTTAACAAAAAAGGAAGTGTGCGAAGGATGTCATTAGCCAACATAATTGATCATACAGCTTTGAAACCGCATACACAAAAAGCGGAAATTCTAAAACTAATTGAAGAAGCGAAAACATACAAATTTGCTTCAGTATGTGTCAATCCGACATGGGTGGAGCTTGCTGCGAAAGAGCTTAAGGGAACTGGAGTCGATGTTTGTACGGTCATCGGCTTCCCGCTCGGTGCCAATACAACTGAAACAAAAGCGTTCGAAACAAAAGACGCGATTTCAAAAGGCGCCACTGAAGTGGATATGGTCATTAATATTGCCGCTTTAAAAGACAAGGAAGACGATGTGGTGGAAGCTGATATCCGCGGTGTAGTGGAAGCTGCAGCCGGAAAAGCGCTTGTCAAAGTCATTATCGAAACATGCCTTCTGACTGATGAAGAAAAAGAACGTGCATGCCGTTTAGCGGTGTCTGCGGGAGCGGATTTCGTAAAAACATCAACAGGTTTTTCTACAGGCGGCGCAACGAAGGAAGATATCGCCTTAATGCGCAAAACAGTAGGACCTGATATCGGCGTGAAAGCATCTGGCGGCGTCAGAACGAAAGAAGATGTAGACACAATGGTTGAGGCCGGAGCAAGCCGAATTGGCGCCAGCGCAGGCGTTTCCATCGTAAAAGGAGAAAATGCATCAGGCGGAGACAACTATTAAAAGCTGACGGAAGGCAGACTGCTTTCCGTTTTCTGGGGAAGCAGTAGTTGTAAGCGAATACAAATAAAGGAGAAACACATATGAAGTATTTGATTGGGATTATCGGTTTAATCGTGTTTTTAGGCCTCGCGTGGATCGCGAGCAGCGGCAAAAAAAGAATTAAGATCCGCCCAATTGTTGTTATGCTCATTTTGCAATTTATTCTTGGCTACATTCTCCTCAATACCGGGATAGGAAATTTCCTCGTAGGAGGATTTGCAAAAGGATTCGGTTACCTGCTTGAATACGCGGCAGAGGGAATCAACTTTGTGTTTGGCGGCTTGGTGAATGCGGACCAAACGACATTCTTTATGAATGTTCTCTTGCCGATCGTGTTTATTTCCGCTCTGATCGGGATTCTGCAAAAGTGGAAAGTCCTCCCGTTTATTATTAGATATATCGGCCTTGCCCTCAGCAAGGTAAACGGTATGGGAAGATTGGAATCGTATAACGCAGTGGCTTCTGCGATTTTAGGGCAGTCAGAAGTATTTATCTCCTTGAAGAAAGAACTCGGTCTTTTAAATCAGCAGCGCTTGTACACGCTTTGCGCATCTGCGATGTCAACTGTATCAATGTCGATTGTCGGCGCGTATATGACAATGCTGAAACCGGAATATGTTGTAACAGCGCTTGTTTTGAACTTATTTGGCGGTTTCATTATCGCTTCTATTATCAATCCGTACGAGGTTGCAAAAGAAGAGGATATGCTTCGTGTTGAGGAAGAAGAAAAACAATCCTTCTTCGAAGTGCTCGGAGAATACATCCTTGACGGTTTCAAAGTAGCGGTTGTCGTCGCTGCGATGCTGATTGGATTTGTCGCGATTATCGCCTTGATAAATGGCATTTTTAATGCAGTATTCGGTATTTCGTTCCAAGGCATTCTTGGATATGTGTTTGCTCCATTCGCTTTTCTTGTGGGTATTCCATGGAATGAAGCTGTTAATGCGGGAAGCATTATGGCAACAAAAATGGTATCGAATGAATTTGTCGCCATGACGTCGCTTACACAAAACGGTTTCCATTTCAGCGGCCGTACAACAGCGATCGTATCGGTATTCCTTGTGTCATTTGCGAACTTCTCCTCAATCGGAATCATTGCCGGTGCCGTAAAAGGACTGAATGAAAAGCAAGGAAATGTCGTCGCTCGTTTCGGTTTGAAATTATTATACGGTGCTACGCTTGTCAGCTTTTTATCAGCAGCAATTGTGGGCTTGATTTACTGAACTTAATCGAAAAGGATCGGTGACAAACATGAGAATGGTAGATATCATCATCAAAAAACAAAACGGAAAAGAACTCACCACTGAAGAAATTCAATTTTTCGTGAACGGCTATACAGACGGAAGCATTCCTGATTATCAGGCAAGCGCGCTTGCTATGGCGATTTTCTTCCAGGATATGAGTGACCGTGAACGCGCGGACTTGACGATGGCTATGGTGAACTCCGGTGAAACGATTGATCTTTCTGCCATTGAAGGAATTAAAGTGGATAAACACTCCACCGGCGGCGTCGGCGACACGACAACGCTCGTTCTCGCCCCGCTAGTTGCGGCTCTTGATGTGCCGGTTGCCAAAATGTCCGGCCGCGGTCTCGGCCATACGGGCGGGACGATTGATAAATTAGAGGCAATCGACGGCTTCCACGTGGAACTGACGAAGGATGAATTTATTAAGCTTGTGAACCGCGACAAGGTTGCCGTTATCGGCCAAAGCGGCAATTTAACGCCGGCTGATAAAAAACTGTACGCGCTTCGTGATGTAACGGGAACCGTCAATTCCATTCCGCTCATTGCAAGTTCGATTATGAGCAAAAAAATCGCTGCCGGGGCGGACGCCATCGTGCTTGACGTAAAAACGGGAGCGGGCGCCTTCATGAAAACAGAAGAAGATGCAGCTGAACTTGCCAAAGCGATGGTACGCATCGGAAATAACGTCGGCCGCCAAACAATGGCTGTCATTTCAGACATGTCCCAGCCGCTCGGCTTTGCGATCGGAAATGCGCTTGAAGTCAAAGAAGCGATCGACACGCTCAAAGGCGAGGGGCCTGAGGATCTTCATGAGCTTGTCTTAACGCTCGGCAGCCAGATGGTTGTGCTTGCAAAAAAAGCCGATACATTGGACGAAGCAAGAGCGAAGCTGGAAGAAGTCATGAAAAACGGCAAAGCGCTTGAGAAATTCAAGGATTTCCTGAAAAACCAAGGCGGCGACAGCTCGATTGTTGACGATCCGTCTAAGCTTCCGCAAGCGGCATATCAAATTGATGTGCCTGCGAAAGAGGCGGGTGTCGTCTCCGAAATCGTCGCGGACGAAATTGGCGTCGCAGCAATGCTGCTAGGTGCCGGACGCGCCACAAAAGAAGACAAAATTGATTTAGCCGTCGGCATCATGCTCCGCAAAAAGGTCGGCGACAAAGTAGAAAAAGGTGAACCGCTCGTGACGCTTTACGCCAACCGCGAAAACGTCGATGAAGTCATCGCAAAAGTCTATGACAACATCCGCATCGCCGCGAAAGCGAAGGCGCCGAAGCTGATTCATACGTTAATTACAGAATAAAAAATAAAGCACATCCCATGCTGAGCGGGGTGTGCTTTTTTGATTATAGGATGTGATCAGCCGGATATTCCTCTTGGTTGATTTTTTTCGCTTTTGAAACATTTCTTTTGAAATGGTAGATGAGATAGCAAAGGATGATACAAGGAATTCCGCAGAAAAGTGCGATTCTTTGATTGGGATCAAAAGCAAGACCGATACAAGAAGCTGAACATAATAAGAGAGCGGCTATAGGCATAAGAGGATAAAGCGGCGTGCGAAATGTCAGGTCTTTTACATTTCCCCCTTTTTTCAGAAATCTCTTTCGAAACAAGAGCTGGGACAAGGCAATGCTCATCCAGACCACGACTCCTGCAAATCCAGCAATTGCTACCATCACCACATAGACAGTTCCAGGGGCCACGATACTGGAAACGAGAGATAAACAAGATACAGCCATACTGATTATTAAGGCATTTAAAGGAATGCCTTTAGAGGTCACTTTCTTAAAGCGGGAGCTGATCATGTTTTCATTTGCTAACGACCACATCATACGGGTCGAAGCATATAAGCCTGAGTTGGCGACAGACAGCAAGGCTGTTAATATCACGAAATTCATAATGTCCGCGGCGTAAGGGATTCCGATCTCCGCAAATACGGCGACAAACGGGCTTTCAATCACGCCTGCTTCCTTCCACGAAATCAACCCGGATAAGACGAAGACAGCGCCAATGAAAAAAATGACTGTTCTCCATGCAACATTACGGATGGATCGCGGAATATCCTTTTGAGGATTTGCTGATTCTCCTGCTGTAACGCCGATTAACTCTGTACCAGAAAAAGCGAAGCTCACAGAAATCATCGCGATAAAAACGGCGAGAAAGCCATTCGGAAACAGCCCGCCATGGTCTGTGAAATTTGACAGCATAGGAGCATCCGCCATCCCGTTTAAAGAGATCAGGCCAAACATGGCTGCTCCTCCTAAAATGATAAATAAAATAATAGTGACAATCTTTACGCTGGAAAACCAGAATTCAGTTTCCGCAAATAACTTAACTGAAAATGCGTTGCATACGAAAAGAAGAGCCGCAAAAATCGCACTCCACATCCACACACTGCTGTCCGGGAACCAGCGCTGCATGAGAATACCGGATGCGGTAAACTCAGAACCTACCGTCACCACCCAATTGATCCAGTACATAATGCCGACCATAAAACCGGTTGATGGACCGATGAATGTTGTAGCATATTTTTGAAAAGAGCCGGTTACCGGCATAGCAACCGACAATTCGCCGAGACATTGCATGACGAGGTACATCATCAACCCGCCGATTACATAAGCGAGTATCGTACCGCCAGGCCCGGCTTGATGCAGCGTATAGCCTGTACTGAGAAAAAGTCCTGTGCCTATGACGCCTCCCAATGAGATCATAAATAGGTGCCTGCTTTTCATTGTGCGTTTTAGCTGTTGGCTGCTGTTCTCCTGAAGATTCACTGTCTCGCCCTCCTTTTAGCTGCCATTCATTAGGCAGATGAGTTTCTTATACCCAAAATACAACCTGCCAGAAGATCACTTGAATGGGGAGAGTTTCATTCCTTTTAATGCATGTAACAGAACATGAGCTGCAGCTCTGCTTGTCATATCTCGAAAATCGAGGGTAGGATCAACTTCAACGATTTCAATCCCGGCGACATTGGGCTGTTGTGCGATGAACTTGACGGCTTCAAGCAATTCGTCTGTATAGAGGCCGCCCGGGCCAATCGCTGGACAGCCCGGTGCATGGGACTGGTCTAAGACATCCATGTCAACAGATATAAATATGAAATCCGTTCTTTTTTGAACGGCAGGCAAAACCTCTTTTATCGTTGGGAGTAGTCCTTTTTCCCGGATCATGCCCATCGTGTGAATGTTCACGTTATGCTTTTTTGCATAAGCTTCATAGGCAAGACTGTTGCTGAATTCTCTGATACCCAGCTGGATCAAATGTTGGCCTTCAATCATCTCTTCATCCAAAAGGCGGCGGAAGGGGGTGCCGTTTGTCGGCCCCCCGTCCTCCGTATTGCGGACATCGTGATGGGCATCAAATTGAATCACTGCTGTCGTTCCTTTCGTTTGTGCTATCGCTTTTATGGTGGAGTAGCTGATCGAGTTATCTCCCCCGAGTATGAGCGGCACCCAATCCGGATGGTCCGAAAGCAGAGCGTGCATGGTTTGGAAAATGTGATGATGCGACTTTACGATATCGGTGACGTGAATATCGATATCCCCCAAATCATATAGAAGATCTGATACGACGTGCTCTCCAAGCTCAGCGGAATAGGCTGATGAATGTTTCAGAGCCTGGCGTATTGTTCCGGGTGCAAAGGAAGCGCCTGAATGACTGATGGAGGATTTTGATAAGGGGACACCTATCAATGCCGGTCCCTTAATGTCTTGGCCGTCCCATGTTGCGATTAGGTCGCTCATTTTTGTGACATCCCGGTCCTTAAACGAATACCCGGCTTCTCTAAGAAAAGGGTACTTATCCAAGAATGGCTCCCTCCCTGTTGACAACAATTGTTCCGTTTTTCATGACTTGATGTACATGGTTGACTCCGTAGTGATACGGAATATACATATAGTTCGGGGCTTGCCAAATGACAAGATCAGCTGAGCGGCCAGCTTTGAGCTGACCGGCTTCTTCTCCTTTTCCTATGGCATATGCGGCATTGACTGTGACCGCGTGCCATATTTCTTCTGCTGTCATCTTCAAATGAAGCGCGGCAATCGACATGATCAGCTGGATATTTTCAGTCGGCGAGCTGCCAGGGTTAAAATCCGTTGCCAAGCTGATACATACCCCTTCATCAATCATAGCTCTTGCCCTGGCGTATGTGCTTTTGCCAAGATAAAATGTTGTGCCCGGCAAGAGGACGGCGATCGTTCCTGCCTCGGCCAATTTCGTTATGCCTTCGTCCGATGCACCTACCAAATGGTCGGCTGAGACAGCCTTTAGCTCACCTGCTAATTCAGCACCTCCCAGCGGATCGATTTCATCTGCGTGTATTTTTAATCCGAAGCCTTCCTCAGCTGCTTTTTGTAAATAACGACGGGATTGGCTGACTGTAAAAACGCCTGTTTCTGTAAAAATATCAGCAAAGCTGGCGAGCTCTTGTTCTTTGATTTCCGGCAAAAGGGAAAGCATTTGATCCAGAAATTGATCTGGATCATTTTGATATTCGGGAGGAATTGCATGGGCTCCCATAAATGTGGAAACAAGATCAACAGGCTGGCTTTCATGCAGTTTTTTTGCGACACGCAATTGTTTAAGCTCTGTATCTTTTTCCAAGCCGTAGCCGCTTTTCACTTCTGCCGTGGTCGTGCCGTAGGACAGCATTCTTTGCAGATGAAAATGGGCTTTTTGCAGCAGCTCTTCTTCTGAAGCCGCCCTGGTGTCCTTGACTGTAGATAGAATCCCGCCGCCCTGCGCCAGAATATCCAAATATGAAATGCCCTGAAGCTTAAGGTTCATCTCCTTTTCACGAGATCCGCCAAATACAAGATGGGTGTGCGGATCAACGAGGCCAGGCGTTACAAGGCGTCCCGAACAGTCAATGATTTCGTCTGCGTCGTAACCGGCTTCAGCCCCTTTTTGTCCGGCGAACACAATTTTCTGTTCATGGATGCCGACAACAGCGTCTTCGATTACATGAAGATCCTGCATGCTTTTGCCTGCACGCGGACCGCTGCTTTCCATCGTCAAAAGCTGACCGATGTTGGTGAGAATCGTATCAATTTGCTTTGGCATATCATCACTCCTTTATTTTTGCATCGGCACGATAATGTCCTGTTCCTTCGCTACTTCAACGGCACGTTCATAACCGGCATCAGCGTGGCGGATAATGCCCATTCCCGGGTCGCTCGTTAAGACACGGGCGAGCCGCTCGTCAGCCAGCTCACTTCCATCGGCAACGGCAACCATACCGGCATGCAGGGAATAGCCCATTCCGACGCCGCCGCCATGGTGGAAGGAAACCCAGCTTGCACCCGCCGCCGTGTTGACAAGCGCATTTAGCACAGCCCAATCGCCGACAGCGTCACTTCCGTCCTTCATCGCTTCTGTCTCCCGGTTTGGAGAGGCGACAGACCCGCAGTCCAAATGATCTCTCCCAATAACGACAGGCGCTTTTAGCTCCCCGTTTCTAACCAGTTCGTTAATGGCGAGGCCCATCTTTTTTCGTTCTCCATATCCAAGCCAGCAAATACGGGACGGCAAGCCTTGGAACGTGACTTTTTCCTGTGCCATATCAATCCAGCGGTGAAGGGCTTTATTTGTCGGGAACAGTTCTTTTAATAACGCATCCGTACGGTAAATATCTGCCGGATCACCGGAAAGCGCCGCCCAGCGGAACGGTCCTTTTCCTTCACAGAATAGGGGGCGGATGTAGGCAGGGACAAACCCCGGAAAATCGAAGGCATTCTCCAGCCCTTCATCCTTTGCGACTTGCCGGATATTGTTGCCATAGTCAAATACAATAGAGCCCTTTTGTTGAAAGGCCAGCATGGCTTCGACATGTTTTTTCATGCTTTGCTTCGCAAGGCGCACGTAAAGCTCTGGATTGTCTTGACGCAAACGGTCAGCTTCATCAAGTGAATAGCCCTCGGGAACATAACCGATTAAAGGGTCATGGGCAGATGTCTGATCGGTCACAATATCAATGTTGACGCCTCGGTTCAAAAGTGTGTGATGCACCTCAGCTGCGTTTCCGAGAAGCGCAATGGACAAAGGTTTTCCTGCCAGCTTTGCCTCTTCAGCCCAAGCTAAGGCTTCCTCAATCGATGCGGTTTTTCGATCGCAGTATTTTGTTTCGATCCGCTTGTCGATGCGTTTCTCATCAACCTCGACGGCAATGACGACGCCTTCATTCATCGTGACAGACAGCGGCTGGGCGCCTCCCATTCCGCCGAGACCCGCTGTCAGCGTCAATGTTCCTTTTAAGCTGCCTCCGAAGTGCTGTCGCGCCAGCTCAGCGAAGGTTTCATAGGTTCCTTGCAATATGCCTTGTGAACCAATGTAAATCCAGCTGCCAGCTGTCATCTGTCCGTACATCATTAACCCTTTTTTCTCAAGCTCGTGGAAATGCTCCCAGTCTGCCCACTTCGGAACAAGAACAGAATTTGCTAAGAGCACGCGTGGGGCCTGCGGGTGTGTACGGAACATGCCAACGGGCTTTCCGGATTGCACGAGCAATGTTTCATCATTTTTTAGTGTTTTCAAGGAATGCTCAATGGCGTGAAAAGCGTTCCAATCCCGTGCCGCTTTGCCAATCCCGCCATATACGATGAGGTCCTCCGGCTTCTCGGCGACTTCCGGATCAAGATTGTTTCGAAGCATCCGAAGCACCGCCTCTTGCTCCCACCCTAAGCATTCAAGCTCTGTTCCTCTGTTGGCACGGATTGTTTTTTTTACATCAGTCATATGTTCATCCCCCTTAGTTCTTTATTCTGATGATCAGGTATTAAAGATTCTTTCTTCAGCCAGTCAGTCAAGCGTTCAATGTCATAGGAAAAAACACGATCCTGCTGAATGGACGGCACGACTTTTCTCATTTCCTGAAAAAGCTGTTTGGTATAGGACGCTGCATGTTCTATGCCTCTGTATTCAACCGCCTGCAATGCGCAAATGGCTTCGATTGCAATGACTCTCCTTGTATTTGCGATCACCTGATAAGCATGCCGAGCGGCGATGGTTCCCATGCTGACATGGTCTTCTTGGTTTGCGGATGACGGAATAGAATCCACACTTGCAGGATGGGCCAGTGTTTTATTTTCAGAAACGAGTGAGGCCGCGGCATACTGCATGATCATTGCGCCGGATTGCAGACCGGGATGAGGGCTTAGGAACGGCGGCAGGTCATTCAGCTGCGGATTCACAAGTCGTTCGATCCGCCGCTCTGCGATATTCGCAAGCTCTGAAATTGCGATTTTCAGAAAATCCATGGCAAAGGCGATCGGCTGTCCGTGAAAGTTTCCGCCGGAAATCACTTTGTCACCATCATTGAAAATAAGAGGATTGTCCGTAGCTGCGTTCATTTCAATCTCTAATTTTTCTTTGACATAGCCTAGCGTCTGCCAAGTCGCACCGTGTACCTGCGGAATACAGCGCAATGAATAGGCATCCTGTACCCGCAGTTCTCCCTGGGAGGTTATCAGGCCGCTGTCAGATAGATAAAAGCGAATTCGTTCTGCGACATCGATCTGCTCCTGATAGCCGCGGGCTAAGTGAATATCCTCGTCAAATGCATCTATAATTCCCCGCAAGCCTTCAATCGTTAAGCTGGCAATTCGCTCTGTTTGATAGGCTAGTTTCTCAGCTTCAATGTAGGCGACCACTCCCATTGCAGTCATGGCTTGAGTCCCGTTAATCAAAGCAAGCCCTTCCTTGGATGTCAGCGTTACCGGCTGAATACCGGCTTTTTTCAAGCCTGTCATTGCCGGCATTCTTTCTCCCTCAAAAAAAACTTCTCCTTGCCCGATCAGCGCAAGCGCCAGGTGGGAAAGCGGCGCCAAATCTCCGCTTGCGCCAAGTGATCCCTGCTGGGGAATGACAGGATGGACGCGTTTATTTAAAAAAGCAAGCAACTGTTCGATCAGCTCAGCGCGTACACCGGAAAAGCCTTTTAACAGCGCATTGGCGCGCAAAAGCAGCATTGCCCTGGAAACACACTCAGGAAAAGGGTCGCCGACTCCGCAGGCATGAGAGAGGATTAAATTCAGCTGCAGCGCCGCCGAATCTTCTTTCTGAATCAGGACATCGCTGAATTTGCCAAATCCGGTATTGATGCCGTAGATTGTCTTTTCGTCGCGTACAATCCGTTCCACTGCTGCTCTGCTTTTTTTCACGCGCTCCATACTTTCCTCGGAAGCTGATGCCTTCTCAAAATCAAACAGCACACGAGCGACGTCGGCTGTTGTCAATGAAGAACCGTCTAAAGTCACCATAAGTCCAACTCCTTTGTCTTTACTTTGGTAAAGCGCCCATACAAAAAGGAGCTATGCTGTGAACATCTGTTTTCACGCATAGCCCCCTATCGTCTAAGATCTATGGGCTGTTTCATATGTGATTAATTCCAACACCGAATGTCTCGTGCTCAAGACCTTTAATCGGCGCCCCGATTGTTCCGTAAAGCGAGACAGCAATCCAATCGCCTTCCGCCTCACTTTCATAAGGATTTCCCCTCAAAACGGCAAATCTTAAGCCCACCGTCCGAAGCAGCGATCCAAGCAGCATTTCACCTCTGGTCACGCCGTGCAAGGCCTCCATCGTCGCATGATATAGCGCGTGTGACTCCCGATAACCCTCAGATTGAATGACACCGCTCTTTTTGGAAGCGGTTTCAATTGCGGCTACTACTTTATGCGCGTCCATTGATCCAACCTTGCCGAGGCAGACCTTCCATCCATCTCGCTCCAGCTCCTCGACCTGTGTACTCTCTTCCGCCTCATTCAGCAACAGAAGAACAGACAGCCGTCCGATCCGACGCTCTTTGTGCAGTGTCATATGAATCACTCAATTCCTAAAAATTCTGATAACTATTAACTGAGTATTATATTAATTGGTTCAGCAGCAGAAGTCAAAAGGTTTTTTACAGTCTTTAACAAGTTAGATTGCTATTGTGATAGCGTGACGAAGACACGATAGCCAGACAGGAGGCAAGCGGCCGCTGTCTTACTCTCAATATGCGTTTACTAAGTCGCATTTTTCGCAAGGCACTTTCTCAAGAGCCAGCCGAATGATATCCTCAGCACCGCAAAGCCAACTGACTCCGGTGTTGACGAGCAATCAGGCATCATCTTAAAAAACGCCGACAACGAAATGGCTGTATCACAGTCGACGACTTTACAAAAACGGACAAAGCAGTTATTACATGTACGCGAATGAAAAACAGATGATGAAAGAAGGAGAAACAGCAAAAGAGTTGAACTATGAAGGAGAGGATATGCAAGCAGCAGTCCTGAGCAAAACAGACAGACATCAGTCTGACTATGTAAGAGAACAGTGAGAAATTCCTATCTGTTTGAATATGAAAACATTCGGCTGTTTTAATAGGCCGGGGTTTTTTCATAGAGAAATGTAAGCGTTTAAAATTCAATAAAAAAGTGAGGCGAATTGTTTAGATGTTCAACCGATTGTTCCGTGTATCTTTTCTTGCAGCTCTTATCATGGCCTTCACCCTCCCAAATTCCGTTTATGCACAAAAACCAGTATTTAAAGAAGTCAGCGTCCATGATCCTTCCATCATTGAAACAAATGGCACCTTTTATGTTTTTGGATCTCATCTCGCTTCGGCAAAAACAAATGACCTCATGCAATGGCAGCAGCTGACCACCAGTGTAAGCAACGACAATCCTCTGATCCCGAATGTCTACGAAGAATTAAAAGATACCTTCGAATGGGCGCAATCTGATACCCTGTGGGCGGCTGACGTCACACAGCTGGCGGACGGCAAATACTACATGTACTACAACGCCTGCCGCGGCGACTCGCCAAGATCCGCCATGGGTGTTGCCGTTGCTGACAACATCGAAGGCCCATACAAAAACAAAGGCATCTTTTTGAAATCAGGAATGGAAGGCACAAGCAGCGATGGAACACCGTATGACGCAACCAAACATCCGAATGTCGTCGACCCGCATACCTTCTTTGATAAAGACGGCAAGCTATGGATGGTGTACGGATCATACTCAGGCGGCATTTTCATACTTGAAATGAATCCGAAAACGGGCTTCCCGCTTCCTGGACAGGGATACGGGAAAAAACTGCTCGGCGGCAACCACAGCAGAATCGAAGGCCCGTATGTTCTCTACAATCCAGACACCAAATACTACTACTTATACCTATCATATGGCGGTCTTGATGCAACAGGCGGCTATAACATCCGTGTGGCCCGCTCCAAGAAACCGGACGGCCCTTACTATGATGCAGAAGGCAATCCAATGCTCGACGTCCGCGGCAAAGAAGGCACATTCTTCGACGACCGTTCCATCGAACCATATGGTGTCAAACTCATGGGCAGCTACACTTTTGAAACAGAAAATGAAAAAGGCACCGGGTACGTCTCACCAGGCCACAACTCCGCATACTATGACGAAAAAACCGGGCGTTCCTATTTAATCTTCCACACCCGCTTCCCGGGCAGGGGTGAAGAACACGAAGTCAGAGTCCACCAATTGTTCATGAACAAAGACGGCTGGCCGGTAGCAGCGCCATATCGTTACGCAGGTGAAACACTGAAAGAAGTAAAACAAAAAGACATCACAGGAACATACAAACTCATCCAGCACGGAAAAGACATCTCAGCCGACATCAAAAAAACCATCAACATCAAGCTCAACAAAAACCACACCATTTCCGGGGAAATGACCGGAACATGGAAGAAAACCGGAAAGAATACAGCTGAACTTACGTTAGCTGGCAAGAAGTATAATGGCAAATTTTTACTCCAGTGGGATTCGGTGAGAGAGAAGAACGTGATGACGTTTAGTGTGTTAAATGGCAGCGGTGAGGCTGTATGGGGAGTGAACTGATTTTTTCAAATAAAGGTGTGAAATTCTAGACTCTACTAGTTTAAACAATATATAATAAGTGAAAAGCATATTTTGTTAAAAATCTATGATACTTAAGATTCTATTTTGTATAAAAATATTGATTGGAGGTCAGCGCTATTTCTGTATTTAATAGCAATTTATTTAATAACATAATACTTAATCCTTACAATGAAGGAAGGAGAAAGTTGAAAATTATTACTGCTTATGCTTCTCCTTCTTTTTTACATCATGTACTTTATACTCTTAATGAAGTAGAAATTGAGTTATTTATAGGCATGACAAAAGTCCAGCCAATAACTATTTGGGACCACAAAGAATATTTGAAGATGGCAGATGATACAAAGCGACTGACTGTGAATTATCATAATGGCAATAAACCTGTACACTCTAAGATAGTTTTGTGGGAACAGGAAGGTTTATTTATTTCTGAATCAGCTTTTGTAGGATCTGCTAATTTCACAAGAAATGGATACTCTAATTATAGTGAAACAATGGCTAGTGTTAATCCTTCGCAAGTGATAAACATATTTTCTAATTTAAAAGATTATGTACCGTTTGATCAACCAAGTCTTGAAAAAACTATGAAATTCACATATCAATCAAATTCTAACAATTCAAATATTGATGGTTCTGCACTGGGTAACTTAGTAAAAGAAAAAGGTTATTGCCATTTTAATTTTCCGTTAACCGTAAATAATAACAGAAGAAAAATTCATGAAAAGTCGGGTTTGAATTGGGGACAAAGACCAGGAAGAGAATTAAATCAAGCATACATACCTGTACCTAAAGAAGTGAGAAAAACAGACTTCTTTCCAGATAAGAAGATAGAATTTACAGTTATTACTGATGATGGAGAGAGTTTTATTTGTGTGGTAGCTCAAGATGATAATAAGGCTCTTGAGACATGTAGAGATAATAGTATTTTGGGTAAATATTTTAGAAATCGCCTTGGTGTCCCATTGGGAGGTTTTGTAAGTATTGAAGATTTAGATAGGTATGGTAGACACTATGTAACTATTTATAAAATAAATAATGAAACGTATTTTATGGATTTTAGCTGAGGAGACTGTAAATGATTCAATCAGGTATTAGTAAGGTGAAAAAATTCAATCGGGTCCTTAAAAGGGATTTGCCACAAGAAGAAATAGATAGAATAATGACAACTGCAGAGAAAATGAATATAAAAATAGGGAAACCTTATGATGAAACTCGACAAGGATTGCTTTTTGGCCAGGTTCAAAGCGGTAAAACTAACAATATGCTAATGACAATCGCAAAAGCAGCTGATAATGGGCACCGATTATTTATAGTATTAACTTCTGATAATCTTTGGTTATATGATCAGACACTTGAACGTATACAAGAAGCATTACCTGGATTGTTAACACTTGGTAAGGACTCCTGGGGAATTGAATCAATGACAACCAGAATCCGTACAGCTCTTCAGCATAGTGGGATAGTATTGGTCACAACCAAGAATAAATTGATCTTGCCCAAAATGCAAGAGTTTATTGATCAGTATATTTCGACTTCTACCAGAGCAATAATATTTGATGATGAAGCTGACCAAGCTAGTCTAAATACATTTGCAAACAGTGATATGCAAAGTAAGTTAAGTGAAGTAAGTGCTTCTATAGTTAAGTTAAGAGATTATTTTCCGAAACATGTGTACGTACAGGTTACGGCTACCCCTCAAGCTCTCTTTTTACAAGGTGCTAATAAAGCTTTTCGTCCAGATTTTATTGAAAAATTTGATCCGGGAGTAGGTTATGTAGGAGGAGAAGTTTTTTTTGAGGACGAATCATTTGCTATGAAGTCATTTGCAGATACAGAAATAGATGACATAATGAATGAAAATTCCAATCTGTCCTTTTACACAGGAGGTTTGGCAATTCCCACTGGCTTGAGACAGGCACTGTGCACCTTTTTTGTAGGGGCTGCTATGAAAATATGTAATGAAGAGGAAACAAATTATACATTCTTATGCCATGTCAGTCATAAACAGGATGATCATAAAAGACTTGAAGCTATAATTAATGGTTTTATTACGAGTTTATCTATAGCTTTACATGAGGAAAATCGTGAGGAAGAACGAGATATTGTTTATACATATTTGAATGAAGCTTACCGTGACTTATCTCAGACTAATAGTCGAGTACCTTCTTTTGAATCAGTTATAAGCGAAATTGCAGATAATATTACTAGTACACAATCACAATTAATTATATCTGGAAGTCATTTTAAAAGACCAAACTACAGTGCTCCATTTAATATATTGATAGGTGGAAATAAGCTAGGACGAGGAGTAACGATTAAAAGGTTGCTAGTAACCTATTATGGGCGTACAAGCCAAGCTCCCAAGGTTGACACTATTCTTCAACATGCAAGGATGTACGGTTATAGACAAAAAGATTTGGGCGCTTTGAGGTTTTATACATCTCATTCAATTTCAGACATTTTTAAGGAGGTTTATCTTTCAGAAAAAAGGCTTCGAGAAGTAATTGATAAATCTAATCCGAATGACTTGCAGGCATTAGTTTTATCAAGAACAAAACATTCTATAATTAAACCGACAAGATCAAACGTTGTTTATTTGGATTCAGTACTTTTTTATATGTCAGGAAAACGGTATTTTCCTAGAAATCCATTAGTGAGTAATGTTAGTTTATTAGATCAACTATTAGCAAGTTACAAGAGTGATCAGGGACTAACTATGGTGCCGATTCAGACTCTGATTGAGATTATAAATCTAACTAAATCAGAGAATTTTGAAGGAGGCAGCTGGGATGATGAGGCTGTATTAGCATGTTTGAAAAATATGAAAAATATGTATAATAATCGTGGTTATCTTGCTGTACGACGAAATAGAGATATACAAAAGTATGCAAGGTCAATGTTATCTTCAGATGATAATCAATTGTATAACCCAGATGGTCCTACGTTGATAATGTATAAATATACTGGTTCTTTAGATAAGGGCTGGACTGATAACAAGCCGTTATGGGTTCCAAATCTAAGATTTCCTGATGGAAATACATATTTTATGTTTTCCGCGAATGAAATGTTTAGTTAACTTTTAAAAGTTGTATAGGAGGAAGTTGCTAATCCTATCAAAAAAGCTTGTAGAAGTAAAACTTCTACAAGCTTTTAATAAGCTTAGACAGTGTAAGGTACTTTTCCTTCATGGACTAACTCATCAAATGTCCATTTAGGTTTGACAAAGGGATATTCAATACCTGCAAAGGTTTTTAAAACAGCTTCCGCAATAATTTTAGCTGCTTTAGGAGGGACAGCCATTCCAATTTGCTGTCTTACTTTTTCTTTTTTTCCTTCAAAAACAAAATGATCCGGAAAGGTTTGAAGGCGAGCACGTTCTCTATTAGTTAATGCTCTTGGTTCATCCCAGTGATAAACATGAGTTCCTCCACCTCCGCTGCCAGTTACGGTGTAAGAAGGTTCATCTGGATGGAGCCTTTTATAAATCTGACTCATTCGCGCCCCTTTGACCTTTAGCCGCAACTCTTCAGGAATTCCTTCATACCAAGCATTTTTGCCGGGAGGAATATAGTTTAACATTTCAATTGTTTTAGGATTATGTTTTGTTAGTTCATGATTCTCTGTAAAATCTAGAATTGGAGGGTTATTAAGAGCCTCATTTGCAGTTACGTATTTATCTGGTGTAATAGGTGCAGGCACTTTAAATACTAAGTCCTGATCTTTTCTAATACCAACTATTATGATTCGGTGTCTTTTTTGAGGAACACCATATTCTTCAAACTTATATAAATGAGGTGTTAAATGATAGCCAAGTCCTGCAGAGGCCAGTTCTTTTAATATTTGTATAAACGCTTTTCCCTCATTTGCACTTTGAAGTCCGCCTACATTTTCAGCAATAAAAAATTTAGGGTTATGATAATTAAGAACTTTAACACCATAAGAATAAAGCGGACCATAATCACCGCTCATCCCTTTGTGCTCACCTACTACACTGTAATCATTGCAAGGAAATCCAAACGCTAAAGCATCTATTGGCGGGAGGCTTTCAATGTCAAGTTCCTGAACAGGACCTTCAATTACACTCGAGTCATCTATGTTCTGGCAAATATTACGTCTGTATGTTTTACAAGCTGATTCATCATAATCATTAGACCATTCGTGTTTGATTTTATATTCATTACCAGAATCATCAACAATACACGCGCTTGTTAAACCTAAAGCAAGTCCTCCGGGTCCGCTAAAAAGCTCTCCTTTACGGAAGATCATATAAAAACCTCCATTAATTAATCTAAGTAATACATATTATAAACTATAACATATTTTTTTGCAGCAAGGGGAACGTTTGTTTTTACCTTTTTAAAAGATTTAAGTGAAATTAAACGGGGAAAAATGAATATTCAAAAGTTGAAAGGGATGATTTAATGGCTGATAAACATACAAAAGAACAAAGAAGAAAAAACATGCAGGCTATAAAATCACAATCTAAGTTAGAAGATATAGCAACTGCTGAATTATGGAGAAGAGGAATGCGTTTTAGAAGGAATGTAAAATCTCTCTTCGGAAAACCTGATATTGCAATAAAAAAATATAAAATAGTGGTCTTTATAGATTCTTGTTTTTGGCATGGTTGTGACATTCATGGAAATATGCCAAAGAGCAATAAAGAATATTGGGAGGCTAAACTAAAACGCAATAAAGTTAGGGACAGTGAAGTAACGTCTTATTACAAAGAGAAAGGATGGAATATCTTAAGGATATGGGAGCATGAATTTAAGAAAGATTTTAACATGGCAATAGATAAAATTGAAAAGTTTATAAAAGAAACAAAAGATGAATTCTCTAAAAGACACTAAGAGGATTAGTTATCCAGGTTTTAAATTGTTTCTCTTAAATTAATTCCCATTGAAATAACATTTTCCCCCTCGAAATTTAGATAGATCCTAATTTTATCGAATTGAATGAGGTTAATTAACCTAGATACATAGTCCTTTGTATGCTGGATTTTAATCAGGAGAAAATAAAACAAAGAGATAAGTAGATATTTAGGTTTATTCAAATCCTCTTCAAGACAAACCTTTTTACCTATTTATCCAATATGACCCATCATGTAATATGAAAATAGTCTGTATTGTCAAGAATTTACACAGTTTGATAGAAACACGAGGTGTTGCGGCATGCATAGTGAAATGTTGTTACATTCGGCAAAAGCCGACTTACATGAAAAGCAGGAACAGATCCATCAGTTAAAACGAGTGCTGCACGAAATCAGGCAAATCAAACACGAATTCTCCGGGGCCCAGCATCTTATCCACCGGCCTCATCTTAACCGGGAGGCATGGAGAGGAACACATGCTGAGCGGTTTGAAGATATTCGTGAAGGAATGAACAAAGCATATCAGCAAATCAAAAGCGATCAAGTCAGCGGAATCATCGAAAGCATACAAGGAAAAATCCATTCATTAGAGGGCGATGTGTATTCTATAAGACGCCAAATCACGAGGATAGAGCATGAAATAGAGAAGGAAAAACATAAAAAGTGAGGTGAGCACAAATGGCACAGGAAATCAAAATGGTCTATGGCACAGTGAAGCAAGGGCTTTCTCAGCTGAAGAATTCAGCTGAACTCAAATCCTCCTTGCCCGGTCATCTCTCAGGCAGAAACCATTTGAATGTTGTGAAGTCCATCGAGCAATTAAATGAGGACATCAAAGAGCTCACTGAAGCATATGCGTCCGTTCTGGCCAAGCATATTGCACAAACGGAAAGCGCGGTAAACGCCATGAAGGAAACGGACGAAAACATATCATCTTCCATGAAATAAAGCGCGGGAGGACAAGGGATTGAAAACATTAGATGTCCACGCTCTTCACGAGGGCATTCAGCATACGATTGAGAAACTGGACAAGCAAAAACAGCAGTTGGAGAAGCTGGAAAAAAGCGTTGAGCATCTGGCAGGCATGAAGGATGCGCTAAAAGGAAAAGGAGGAGATGCCATCCGGACCTTTTACGAGGAGTGCCACAAGCCTTTTCTCCTTTTCTTTGGCATGTTTATCGACGAATACAAAAAAGT